>JACXTT010000472.1_pt1 | contig 68348 bp, 44 predicted proteins | sample 9270951 | NCBI WGS metagenome assembly JACXTT01 (sample SAMN15532306, study PRJNA645909) | rock metagenome | isolation source: weathered quartz diorite | place: Puerto Rico | collected 2017-06-21 | reverse complement strand
GCCCTTCCACCCGGCTTTACCGAGGAGAACGTCGGCGGCACATGGAATGAGGTCGCAGGCCTCACCTTCGACGCGCGCGGACGGATGTACGTGTGGGAGCGCGCGGGCCGCGTGTGGATCGTCGAGGATGGCGTGAAGCGTGCGACACCGCTGATCGACTTGCACGACGAGGTAGGAGGTTGGGACGACCTTGGACTGCTCGGCTTCGCTCTGCACCCGAACTTCTCGCAGAATGGATACATCTACTTGTTGTATGTCGTCGACCGCTACAACCTGCTGCACGCGGGCTCTCCAAGCTACGACCCGAACGCCAACCAGTACCACGATGCGACCATCGGTCGGCTCGTGCGCTACACGGCGAATGCGGCCGATGGCTTCAACAGCGTGGATCCGGCGAGCCGTCTCGTGCTCGTGGGCGCGACCAAGACCGACGGCTGTCCGATCCTGTTCACGTCGCACGGCACGGGCTCTCTCGTTTTCGCAGACGACGGGACCCTGTTCGCGGCATGCGGCGACGGCGCAAGTTTCGACAGCGTGGACGCGGGCAGCGCCTCCGAGACCTACTACCAGCAGGCGCTCTCCGACGGGATCATCTCGCCGAAGGAGAACGTCGGCGCGTTCCGCGCGCAATTGGTCGATTCGCTGTCGGGAAAGATCTGGCGCATCGACCCGATGACGGGCGCGGGAGTACCCAGCAATCCGTTCTATAACGCCGCGAACCCCTATTCGAAGGCCTCGCGCGTCTGGGCGCTGGGCGTGCGCAACCCCTACCGGATGACGCTGCGCCCGGAGACGGGCTCGCACGACCCCGCGGATGGCGATCCGGGCACGCTCTACGTGGGCGACGTGGGCTGGGACACCTGGGAGGATCTGCACGTCGTGAAGCAGGGAGGCCAGAACTTGGGCTGGCCGCTCTTCGAAGGCATGCAGCCCACGATCGGCTACCCCGACGTGAGCACGCAAAACCTGGACGCGCCGAATCCGCTGTACAACGGCACCACCTGCACGCAGCCGTACTTCTATTTCCAGAACCTGATCGCGCAGCAGACGCAGCCGCCGAACCCGAACCTCCCGAACCCGTGCGGTGGCACGATCACGACGGCGCAAACGTTCGTCCACTCCGCGCCGGAGGTCGACTGGCATCATGGCGCGGCGGGCCCGGCCCGCTCCAAGGTGTTCACGGGCGGAGTGCTGACGCCGGTGACGATCGGCGCGCCCGGCTCGCCGGTCGTGGGCTCGAGCTTTGGAGGCAACGCGTCGACCGGCGGCGTCTGGTACACGGGCACGGACTTTCCGGCGCAGTATCAGAACACCTACTTCCACGCCGACTACGGCGCGGGGTGGATCCGCAACTTCAGCTTTGATGCGAACGACCAGCCCACGCGGGTCGACCTGTTCCAAGACAGCGCGGACGGAGTCGTGTTCGTCACGACCCATCCAACCGAGGGTGGCCTCTACTACGTGAGCTGGACCAGCGCGGTGCGGCGCGTGCGCTGGGTGGGGATCGGCAATCAGCCGCCCAAGGCGGTTGCGAGCGCCGACGTGCTCTTCGGCGCGACGCCGCTCACCGTGCACTTCACCGGAGGCGCGTCCTCGGACCCTGAAGGCTTTCCGCTCAAGTACCTCTGGCGCTTTGGCGACGGCACGACCAGCAACTACGTCAACCCGGTCCACACGTTCACGGCCGCTCCCGGTGTCCCAACCGCATTCGACGTCTCACTGACCGTGACCGACGCGACGTTGCAGACGAGCGTCGCGTCGCTACGCATCTGGGTCAATGACACGCCGCCGTCGGTCCGGATCACGAGCCCCGTCGACGGAACGCGGTACCCTCTCAGCGGCACCTCGGTGTACCCCTTGCAAGCGAACATCAGCGATGCCGAGCAAGGCTCCGGTCAGCTGACCTGCGCCTGGGAGACTTTGCTGCACCACAACAATCACGTGCACACGGAGCCGGTCGACACGAACTGCTCCTCGAGCACGACGATCTCGCCCGTGGGCTGCGACGGGAACGTCTACTATTACATCGTCTCGCTCACCGTGACCGATCCCTTGGGGCTCAGCACGACCGCGAGCGTGAACCTACTCCCGGATTGTCCCATCGCCTACAACTACCCGCCGCAGGCCGTCATCGGCGCCTCGCCCCGGAGCGGCGCGCCTCCGTTGACCGTGACGTTTTCGAGCGCGGGCTCTTCCGATCCCGAGAGCGTGGCGCTGACGTACGCTTGGACGTTCGGCGACGGGGGCACGTCGACGCTGGCGAACCCGACGCACACGTATTCTGCGGCCGGGACCTACATCGCCCGACTGACGGTCTCGGACGGAGTCAATGCGACGACGTCGAGCGACGTCACTATTGCCGTGGGTAGCCAGGCGACGGGATTGGTGGCGCAGTACCGGTTCGAGGAGGCCAGCGGAACGAGCGCTCTGGATGGGAGTGCGAACGGGAATACCGGATCGCTCGGCGCGGCGACGCGAACGAGCGCGGGGAAGTATGGCAGCGCGCTGTCATTCAACGGCACGACGGCAATGGTGAGCGTGAACGACTCGCCGTCGCTGGAATTGACCTCGGCGATGACGCTGGAGGCGTGGGTGAACCCGACCTCGTTGGGAAGCTGGCGGGATGTGGTCTACAAGGGGACGAACGACAACTACTACCTGGAGGGCTCGTCGGACCCTTCCGCGTTTCCTGCAACCGGCGGGACATACTGTTCGAGCTCCCTGAAAGGGACGGCGACGTTGCCCCTGAATGCGTGGTCGCATTTGGCTGCGACCTACGACGGAGCGACGGTCCGGCTGTACGTGAACGGGACGCAGGTGGCAAGTCGGGCGCAGACGGGCTCGATCGAGACGTCGACGGGCCCTTTGACGCTCGGCGGCGACCCGCTGTACGGGCAGTACTGGACCGGCAAGATGGACGAGGTGCGCGTCTACAACCGGGCGCTCGGCGCTGGTGAGATCCAGGCCGATATGATGGCGCCGGCGGTGTGTGGAATCGCGGGTGGGTCTCTCCGGTTCGCGGAGGACAAGCAAACGATCTCTTGGTCGGACAGCGTGGTCTCGGGTCCCTTTGACGTGGTCAAGGGCGATTTGGGGCTCGTGCGTTCATCGGGTGGCAGCTTCACCGGTGCAGCCTGCTTCGAGAACAACGTGATGGTAGGCATGACAACCGATCCGGCGGTGCCCGCGCCTGGCGGCGCGACCTATTACATGATGCGATGCGACGGGGGGACCTGGGGCGATGGCACGCAGATCGGAAACCGCGATGCGACGCTCCCTTCCTGTCCTTGAGAACGGCGTTCATCGCTCGGCTTCCTGCACTCACTCGGTGCTGACGATGCGCTTTCCCTCCACCATCCGGTACCAAGCTGGCCCCGCGACTGCGAGCACGGCGGCAGCGACGACGCCGGGTAGCCCGATCTCCTCGCTGCGGATCTCGAGCGCGACGGCGCCGACGATCAGCAGGATGGGGAGAGCGGCGAGCACGGCGAGCCCCGAAATCGGGAGCGGGACACGAAACGCCCCGCGCAGCTCCGGCTCGGCGTGCCTCAGCTTCAAGAGTGCGGCGAACTCGAGCGCCAGCGCCGCGGTGTAGAGCAACACGTCTCCCGCGAGCAATCCGCCGAACGGGATCAGCGCGAAGATCGAGTACGCGACCGCAGAGACGAGCACGGCGTTGCGCGGTACGCCGCGCTCGTCGGTGCGCGCGAGAGGCTCGGGGAGGAGATCGTCGCGCGCGAGTACAAGCGGGATGCGCGAGTACGCGAGAAGCAGGGCATTGAACAAGGCGAACGCGCTCAGCATGCCGGCGGCGGCGAGCCACGCGCCGAGCCACGGGCCGGCGAGTCCGGAGGCCAGGCTCGGCCACGCGCCGTCGGTCCACGCGGACGCCGGCGTCACGGCGAGCACCGGGACGATGGCGAGCAGGTAGACGGCGGCGGCGAGCGGAAGCGCTCGGCCGAGGGCGCGCGGGTAGGTCGATGAGGCGTCCTCGATCTCGCCGCTGATCGTCGACGCGTTGTCCCAGCCGCTGTAGTTCCAGATCGCCTGCGAGACGCCGATGCCGAGGGCGCCCAGGAGCGATGTCCTGGCGAGCCGTGCGGAAGCGGTGAAGCTCGAGATGGCGTGGCCGAGGGATAGCCAGCGCGCCGTAGCTATGACCGTGAGCACCGCGAACGGCGCGAGCACCATCGCGACGAACGCGCCGGAGGCGGCCCCGACCACCCGCGTGCCGCGCAGATTCAGCCAGGTGGCGCCCCAGATCATCGCGCAGGCGATCAGCCACGACTCGAAGCGGCCGAGGTCCGGCGCGAAGAAGTGCAGGTACTGCAGGAGCAGCACCGGGTAGATCGCCATGTCGAGCAGCGAGTAGACCCACGAGAGCCAGCCGTTCCAGAACCCCCAGAACCGGCCGAACGCGCGCTTGACCCACTCGTAGTAGCCGCCTTCGAGCGGAAGCATCGACGCCAACTCGCCGACGAGCAGCGCTTCTGGAACGCTGTAGAGGATCGGGGTCGCGACGAGGAGCGTCAGCGCGAGCGCGGGGCCGACGGCGCCGACGAGCCCCTCGAGACCGAAAGGGCCGCCCGAGACGATGAAGTACATCACCGCAACCAGGGAGCCGAGGCGCAGGGCAGCAGGTTGCAGGCGTGCGGGGCGGGCGGGCATGGCCCGGATAGTAGCCGGTTTAATCCTCGCTCATTTCCCTCAGGTCGCGAACTCGCCGCCTCAGGATCGGGAGAACGGCCCGGAGCTTGCGGCTCGTCTTCCCCTTGGCGAACTCGCGAGCGCAGGACTTGTAGTACCAAAGGACCTGGTTGCGGTCGGCGTTGAAGCGGTTCCAGAGCCGGCGCCCGACGCGGCGGAAGTCCTCGATCATGTCACCCAGGTTGGCCGCCTTGTCGCAGGCTGAGACGAATTTAGCCGGCTGCGATTTGGCGGCGATCGTGGCAACGTAGGCCGTCTTGCGGGTCAACCAGTCCGGCTTGGGTCGGGCGGTCGTCGCCGTGCAAGCTTCGACGATGTCGAGCACACGCTGGCCGAAGCGGCGGCGGACCTCGCGCCGGATTCTCGCCGGGACATCGCAATCCTCGAGGGCATCGTGGAGGAGCGCCGCAATCGCTTCGTCCTCGGTTCCGTCGTGCTTGAGCGCCAGCGAGGCGGTGTCGAGCAAATGCGCGACATACGGTGCCCTGGAGCCTTTACGCGTCTGATTCCGGTGTAGCTCCCCGGCGTAGGCCACGGCGGCGTCGAGCCGCTTGCTCCAGAGGAGTTTCGGACGTCCAAAGTCGTTCATGCGAGAAAAATGGGATGCTCCCCCTCTCGGAAAGGAAGAGTGTCCCCTTTTTCTAGCAGAGATGGAAGGCTTGCAGTGCCCACTCGACGGCGCGGGCGTAGGCGTCCGCGATGGCGCCCCAGTCCGGGCTGACGAGCGTGCGCATCTCGTCGGCTTGCGCCATCGCGTCGACGGCGTTGCAGACCTTCATGGGATGCCCGGAGCCGTCGCACACGCCGCACGCCTCGGAGGCGCGGTCGATGTGGTACTCCGCGATCAGCTTCGCGACGTCGAGCAGATCGTTCATCGCGTCGAGCACGTCGAGCGAGCTCAACGAGCCCGGCGCGTCGAGGATAAACGCCAGCTGCGAGACCATGACGTCGAAGTCGCCCTTCAGCACGTTGTCGTCGCGCATCAGGTCGTCGTTGACCAGCGTGCTAAGCGCATCGCTCCCGGTTCCAAGCACCTCGCCGAGCACTCTCGACTGAGACGACCGCGGGCCGGCCGCGTCCTGAAGCGTGGCGAGCGGTCCTCCGGCTCCGATGAGATCCCGGAGCTGCGCGATCGCGAGGTCGCGGAGCGATGCGTTCGGATCGACGGCGGTCGCGGTGATCGTCGGATTGGGCGCGAGCGCCGTGCCTTCGACGGTGACGCGGACCGTGCCGGCTCCGGGGACCGACGCGACCGCGAGCGCCGTGTACGTTCCGTCGCCCCTGTCGTTGATGGCGCCGCTCAGGTGGGCAGGCCACAAGAGCGTTGTGTCGACCGACACGGAGAGGCCCCGGCCGAGGAGGACGCCGTTCGCGTCGCGCGGAGCGATCGTGATCGAAGCCGTCTGCAAGCCGTCGGCGCGAATCGACGCCGGCGCGACGACGACGGAAGAGCTGTTCGCATTGACGGGCGCCGACGTGCCGTTCCCGTCGTCGAAGCCGATGCGGATCCCGTTCGTCACCGGGTTCGTCTGCACCGAGATCGTGAGCGCATTGCCGGCGGCGTCGTAGACCCCGTAGTAGTAATCCGACGCAGACGCGCGCGTGGCGCTGTCTTCGTCGTAGGGCGCGGTGGCGATGATGGCGACGGGCGGGGCCGTGCGGACGGCCTGGCCCGTGGTGGCGCGGCGCACTTGGAACGGACCGGCGGCGTACGTCGCGGCTGCGGGGACCGCCACGAGGGCGGCTAGGGCGATCGCTCGAATCGTTCCGTTTGTGTTCATCGCGGATTCAACTTCGGAACCGCGCAAGGCTGGGTCAACGGCCGGAGCCGCCGACCACCTCTAGAGCCTCTAACGGAAGGCGAAGACAGCCGCCGATAGGGGCGGAGAGGTTACAGAGACGGGGCCAAAATGTTTTTTCTTTTGGGCAGCCGCGGACCCTATTTCGCTAGCTGCGAGGTCCAATTGACGTCAATTGTAATCGACGGGGTAATCGCGGAGCCGACTGGCAGGGGGGCGAGGATTCGCTGACCATCGGGAGAAACATCGGGGGTTAGAACGTCCGACCGCAGCTTGAACAGCAGCCGAGGCTCCCCGGCATGAAACGTCGGCCCCGGCGCGACCTCCGCAGCCATCACCGATATTCCGTCGGCGCCGAGGAAAATCAGCTCCTTCCCGCCCTTCGTCCACCGCACGACGATATTCGCGGCGCCGCTGCTAGAGACCTGGTACTTCGCCCCGAGCGCGGGGTACGCCTGCACGAACACCTCGATCCGGCCACTCTCGTCAGAGACATAAGCGATCCATCGTCCGTCTGGCGAGACCACACCGAGACGCTGGAGGCCGGGACCGTGCAGGAACGGCACGAACGGGCTCTTGCCGTCGACCGCCACCGTGTCGACGTTCCAGCTCAGCTTGGGATCCGGCTGCTCGAAGAGAATCGTCTTGCCGTCGGCCGACCAAGACGTCGGCTCCTTGAACATCGCGCCGCCTCTAAGCACGGCCGTCTCCTCGGCCGATCCATCGGCAATCTTGACGAAGACGTCCTCGGGTCCGTTGCGGTCGGAGGCGAACGCGATGCGCGTGCCATCGGGCGACCAAGCGGGGAAGTAGTTGTTCGATGGCCCGAAGGTGAACCGTGACGGGACCGGCCGCTCGAGGTCGAACGTCCACAGGTCGGACGCCGAGGCCGACGATCGGCGTACGGTGACGATCCGCTTGCCATCCGGCGAGAATTTGACCTGCTCGTAGCGCCCGGGGGGCACGGCGAGCGGGCCCGAGGACTTGCCGCTTCGGTCGAACCAGGTGAGCTCGGTGTTCGGGAGCCCCATCCCCCACCGCGCCAGCAGCCCGTCGCTCGATGCCGAGACGACCGGCGAGCCGCTCCAGCTGGAGAACGCAGGCGCCTCCCCAAGGCTCACCGGATCGCCCGTAGTCGCCAGGCGGCTCGCGTCGAACGGCTGCGCGACGAGCGTGCTCCCGCGCAGGTAAACGAGGTACCCCGGCTCTGCGTAGATCGGCGCGCTCGACGCGCCGAAGAGAAACGTCCTTTCGTTGGCGTCGAGAGATCCGACGAACACGTCGAACTTCCCTTGCTTCGGCGGGAGCGTGACGAAAAGAAAGTGTTTGCCGTCGGGAAGGAAGAACGGCCAGCGGTGACTCGTTTCCTGGCGCGATTCGTCGAGCACGGTGACCGGTGCCGGCTCGCCTCCGCTCTCGCGAACCCTGTATAGGACTCCCGCGGCTTCCGGGGCGAAGACGATATCGCCGTTCCTGTTCCACGTCCCGCCTCGCCCATCCCCACCGTTGCAGATCGTCTCGGGGGCGCCCCCCGCGATGGCGATCCTCGTCAGCTTCTTCCCGCCGAAGTAGGCCAGGTAGCGGCCGTCGTGCGAGAAGAACGCGATGCCTGCGTCTTCCGTGCCCGCCAGCGGATGGGCGACGAGGGAGTCGATCGGCCGAGCCCAATACGAGATCGTCCCAGCAGGAGTGGCTGCCTGGAAGACGAGCGTGCGCCCGTCCGGCGAGATCTTGCTCCAGCAGCCGTCCGTCGAAAGATTTGCGCCTTCCGGTGCGAGGACCGAGAAGCGCCTGAATGGCGGTCGTGCTGGGGCCAAAGGTTTGTGAGTCTCCAGCACGGTGATCGACCCTAGGGCGGCGATGGTGGCGACGGCGGCGATCGTCCAGGGGAGGCGCCCGCGCGACCCCGCGCGGACCGCGTACGCGGCCGGCTTGACGGCGGAGGCCGAGACCGGTCCGGTCGCCGTGCCGCCCCCGATGAACCGCAGCTCGCGCGCGAGGTCGCCCGCGTTCTGCCAGCGCTCGTCGGGGTTCTTCGCGAGGCAGCTCTTGACGATGCGGTCGAGCGCGGGAGGGGAGGTCGGTACGAGCTCCGAGACCGGGCGCGGGTCTTTGTCGAGGATCGCAGCGATGACGCTCGCCTGGCTTTGGCCTTGGAACGCGCGCTGGCCCGTGATCATCTCGTAGAGCACGGCGCCGAACGCGAAGAGATCGGCGCGGTGGTCGATCGGCTGCCCCTCGAGCTGCTCCGGGGACATGTACTGGACGGTACCCACCATGGAGCCCAGGGTCGTCAGCGGCGTCGTGCGCGTGGCCATTTCGACGACCGACGCGTCCCTCAGCTTGGCCACGCCGAAGTCCAGGATCTTGGCTCCGGACTTCGTGAGGACGACGTTCCCGGGCTTGAGGTCGCGATGGATCAGCCCCTGCTTGTGCGCCGCGGCGAGCCCGTCCGCGATCTGGGCGCCGGTTTTCACGACCTCGTCGAGCTTCATCGGGCCGCGCTCGAGGCGAGCGGCGAGCGACTCGCCGTCGAGCAGCTCCATCACGAAGTAGTCGGCGTCCCCGTCGCGGCCGACGTCGAAGAGCGTGCAGATGTTCGGGTGGCTCAGCGACGAGATCGCGCGTGCCTCGCGCTCGAACCGCTCGCGAACCTCGGGGTTGGTCGAGAGGTGCGCCGGGAGAATCTTGATCGCGACGTCGCGTCCGAGGCGTGTGTCCTTCGCCCGGTACACCTCGCCCATCCCGCCGGCGCCGAGCGGCCCGATGATCTCGTAGGGTCCTAGACGATCTCCCGGCGCCAGCGGCATCCGCAGATCATAGGGGACCTGGAAAAGGGGACACTCCCCTTTTTCGCAGCAAAGCGGTATCCGGGGAGCTTTGCAAGAAAAAGGGGAGCGTCCCCTTTTCCAGGTCCCCTAGGGTAGCCGTCGGCCGAATCCGCGATCGAAGTAGAGCGTGTGCTCGCCTCCCGCGGCTGCGGTCGAGCGGAACGTGAAGATGCGGGACCCAGGACCGACGCCGTAAGTGCTGACGACCCCCGACACGGAGACGCGGTCGCAGACGCGATCCGCGCGACCGGGGGAGAAACCGTGGGACGTGTCGAGGCCGACGGCGTAGAGCCCTCCGTCGTGACGGAAGAACATCTCTCGCCCGTCGGAGCTCCATCGTGGCTCGGTTCCGGAGACCGCGATCTGCCAGCGTCCCTCGCCCGAGGGAAAGGGCCGCACGTAGATCGCGGTCTCCCCCGGCTCGCCTGCGACATAGGCGAGCCATCGGCCGTCGGGAGAGACGACTCCGCATTCCGCATGGCCGGAGTCGGCCAGCACCTCGCGCGGCTGCACATTGCTGCCGATCGTGGTCGCCCAGATGATCGTCGGCTGATTGGGTGCTCGGGGGGAATCGAACAGGAGATCTCTCCCGTCAGGCGTGAATCCGGAGGGGAGAAGAAGCTGTGGGCGCTCGAGAACGACGACCTCGTCGCGGCTGCCGTCTGCGACTCGCGACGCGATCTGCCAGGTGTTCTGCTTGGACTTCTCCCCTTGCACGCGCTTTCCGTAGACCACACGCGCCCCGTCGGGCGACCACATCGGGCGAGACGTGTACGCGCCGTTGGTCAGTCGGATCATCGTGCCTCGGCCGAAGTCGTAGACCCAGAGGTCGGCCACCCCGCCCTGGCCGCCGACGAGAGCGACGCGGGTGCCGTCGGGGGAGAGCGCGAGCTCGTTGTACGGAGCGGGGGGAATCGCTGCGCCGGACTCGCTGCCGTGCCGGTCGACCCAGACCTCCTGGAACGAAGCGACGGCGGAGCCGGGAACCCAGATCGCGGTGCCGTCGTTCGCGACGGCGAACGCCGCGGCACCCGTGCCGACGTCGGTGGCGACGGCCTGTGCGACGGCGGTGGGCGCTCCGCTCGTCGTCAGCGCCTTCGGGTCGAAGCGCACCGCGTAGAGCGAGCCCCCTCGCGCGAACACGAGGTGTCCGCCGGGGGCGACGCGCGCCATGCTCGAGCCTTCGATCAGCACCTTGTGCTCTCCAGTGGCTGGCCGGATGGCCTCGATTCGGGCGTCGTCGTAATACTCGGTCGAGGCCACGTCATCGGAGGTGTAGATGATCGCGCTGCCGTCCGGGACCATGTCCGGCCAGCGGTGCGTTCGCTCGTTCCTTGCGTCGTCGAGCTTCGTGACCGGCTCGAACGGACCGCCGTTCTGCGAGACGCGAACGATAGGGCCATTCGCCTTGTCGGCGAGATAGATGTACCCGTCGGGGTTCCAGACCCCTCCCCGGTGCTGGGCGGGCACGGGAGCGAGCCGCACGGGCGCGCCGCCGGCGACGGGCATCTTCACCATCGCGCCGTCCCGGAAGAATGCGATCCAGGCACCGTCCGGCGAGATGATCGGGCCGGTCGCTCGCTCGGTGTCGGGGAGAACCCGCGGCTCGAAAGCGTCGTCAGTCCGCGCGATGATGTGCGTGACTCCGTCGGGTCCGAGGGCGACCGCTACCTGCAGCTTTCCATCGCGCGACGTCGCCACCTGGATTTGCCCCGTGGTCACGAGCGTGTAGCCGGCGGGGATGGCGAGCGTGTAGCGGGCGTCGTCGGGCTTCGCGGGCGGCGGCGCTCGCAGGAGCCAGCCCGCGATGGCCCCTGCCGCCGTCACGACGGCGAGGAGGGCCACGAGTCGGCTGGCGCTGCGGGCGACGGGAACGGGCGCAGCGGGTGACGGCTCGGTTGCCGGAGGAGTTTCCAGAGCGATGCGCGCCTCGCCGATGTCCCTGAGGCGCTGCTTCGGGTCGCGCTCGAGGCAGCGGGAGAGAAGCCGGCGGAGCGGCGGCGGCACCGCGGCATCGCGAATCTGCGGCTCGAGCGGCCGCGTGAGCACCGCGGCGATGGTGTCCGAAACGGTCTCGCCGTCGAACAATCGCTTTCCGGTGAGCAGCTCGTAGAGAACCGCGCCGAACGCCCAGATGTCCGCGCGCTTGTCGACCGGCCGGCCGCGCGCTTGCTCGGGGCTCATGTAAGCGGCGCTGCCGAGGATGACCCCGAGCGCCGTCCCCGCGCTGGTCATCGTCGGCATGATCGTCGGCGTCGAGGTAGGCCCGGAGGCGGCGACGTCGCCGGTGATCGCCTTCGCGAGCCCGAAATCGAGAATCTTGACGTCGCCCGCGGGCGTGATCTTGACGTTCGCGGGCTTGAGATCGCGGTGGACGATGCCGCGCTCATGGGCGTACTCGAGGCCGTCGGCGATCTTCTTCGCGATGGCGACCGCGTCGTCCTCGGGAAACGGCCCGCGCTCGAGGCGCTGCTCGAGCGTCTCGCCGGGGACGAACTCCAACGCGAGAAAGCGGACTCCCGCGTGCTCCTGGAATCCGAAGATCGACGCGATGTTCGAATGGTGAAGCTGCGCCAGCACCTGCGCTTCGCGCTCGAACCGCGCCAGGCGCTCGGCGTCGTTGGCGAACGCCTCGGGAAGGACCTTGATCGCGACGTCACGCTTGAGCGACGTGTCCGTCGCGCGATGGACCTCTCCCATTCCACCGGCTCCCAGCGGCTCCGCGATCTCGTAGGATCCTAGACGTGTTCCTCGCGCGATCGGCATCTGCAGATCATAGGGGACCTTGAAAAGAGGACACTCCCCTTTTTCGCAGCAAAGCGGTATCCGGGGAGCTTTGCAAGAAAAAGGGGAGTGTCCCCTTTGTTCAGTTGCCTAATTCGACGCCGATGCCCTCCACCTTTCCCTCGGCGTTGAACATGAACTTGAACATGCCCACTGGGCCGTTGGCGCTCCTCGCGCGGACCGTGACTTTGCCGTCAGCGTCGTCGACGACTCCCTCGGGATAGAGATGCCCCAAGTCCTCGCGCATCTGGGTCAGCCGCTTGTCACGCTCCGCGTCGTCGATGCCGGGGCGGGGCACCTGGTGCTGCGCTCGGAACGCATGCATCGCGTCGAATCCGGCGGCATTGAATGCGTCGAAGAACTCGCGGATGACGGCGTCGCGCCCGGTCGTCCCGAGCGGCTTGACGCTCGCGGGGCGGAAGTCCGGCAGGGAGACGGCGTCGCCGTGCGCCAGGCGGGCCAGCGCGTGCGAGATGAGACCGCCCTTCACCTCGGAGTCGTTGGTCGAAAGCACGACGACGATGTCGTCGTCGGGGAAGCGAAGGAAATCACAAAAGTACGTCCCGTTGCCCCCGTTGTGCTCGATCAGGCGCGAGCCCCAGGCGGACTCGCCGATCGACCACCCGTAGCCGTACGAGGTGTCGGCGCCGATCCCCTCTCGGACGTAGGGGTGGAACATCTTCGCTTTCTCGGCGGCCGAGAGGATCGCATCGCCGGTGAGCGCGACGTGCCAGCGGAGCATGTCATCGAGCGTCGAGTGGATGCCGCCATTGGCGCGAAGCGCCCAGTACGGGCCGTCGTCCGCCCAGGGCTTCTCGGTGATCCGCCCCCATCGCTTGCCGTCACGGTAACCGACGGCGATCTTGGCCACGGGCCAGCCGGGCAGCTTGTACCCGGTTTCCTTCATTCCCGCGGGGAGGAAGAGATTCTCGCGGAGGTACTTCTCGTACGGCACGCCCGACGCGATCTCGACGATCGCGCCGAGCAGGCTGTAGCCGGAGTTCGCGTAGAAGTACTCGTCCCCGGGCTTGCTGCGCAGCTTCGACGCGAGGATCCGCTTGACGTAGTCGTCGCGGGATACCGGGTCGTAGTCCCCGGCGAAATCGGATTCCAGTCCCGCCGTGTGTGTCAGGAGCTGGTGCAGCGTGATCCCCTTCTTGTCGTCGGGTGCGCTCGGGAAGAACCTCGAGATCGGATCCTCGACGTGTAGCTTCCCCTGCATCTCGAGCTTCAGGATCGCGGCGGCGGTGAACTGCTTCGTGACCGACCCGATCGAGAACACCGTTGTCGCGTCGTAGGGAATCCCGTTCTCGCGGTCGGCCATCCCGTATCCCTTGCGGAGAAGCACGGCGCCCTTCTTCGAAACCAGAACGCTCCCGCGAAAATCCGCGGACGCGAGCCAGGCGTCCAGCTTGTCCCCGGGGTTCGGAGTCGCGGGCGATGCGTTGACGGCGGCGGCCAGTGCGAGCGCTGTGAGCATGGGAGTCCCTCCGTCGCCCCGCTGTCGGAATACGCCCGGACCTCGGGATTAGCCGAGGGCATAGGCCACTTTTTCGCTGCAAAGCGGTATCCGGGGAGCTTTGCAAGAGAAAGGGGCCTGTCCCCTTCTCTTACTCCGGTTTCCAGTCGGGAACGCGTCCCGGGGTCCAAGGCGCACCGGCGGCCTCGGCGTCGTCCTCGAGCTTCTTCAAGTCGACGAGGGCGAGCGTGCGCAGCTTCGACAGGGCCGGGGCGAACTGGCTCGCGGCGATGTCGTAGTTGCGCTGATGGGTGGTCGTGGGGGCGGAGGTGGCGTCCCAGTGCCCCGTGACGATTGTCTGCACGCGATCGACGATCCCGGGCGACGCGGGCTCGTTCCGCGACGAGCGAGTCGAATCGCCGTTGAACTCGATCAGGATGTCCTTCAGACGCGCCTCGAGCGCGCGCACTCGAGCCGACAGCTCGGGATCCGCCGACGGCGTATCCGCCAAGGACTTCTTGAGGTGGTCGATGCGCGTCTGCGCCTCCCCGGCTGCCTTGACGGCTCCCAGCACCGCGCGCTGGAGGCGCCCGGTCTTCTTCTCGAAAGCGATCAGCTCGGCGCGATCGGCCGGCGGAAGCGTCGCCGTCCCCAGCGGGCTCGCCGAAAACGACTGAGGGGTGCCGAGAGGGGTGATCACGCCCCCCACGCGCTTGGCCATCGACACGGTGTACTTCCCCGGCGCCGCCAGCGGCCCGACCGGGAGCCGGTCCCACGGATCGACGTCGGGCGGCGTCAAGCTCGTCGGATCGAAGGTCGGGTACCGGAGGTCCCACGCGACGCGCGTGAACCCGGCCGTCGTCGGTCCGGTCAGGCGGCGTACGACGTTTCCTTCTTCGTCCTTGACGGTGAGGAGAATCGCCGGATCCTCCTCGCGATCCTCCGCGCGCAAGGCCTCCCAGGTCGGATAGGGGGTGTCCTCCCCCTTCTGTTGCTTTTCCTTCTCGGCGTCGAGACGGGTCTTGCGCAGCGTCTTGATCTCGTCCTTCAGGTAGTACGTGAACACGGCGCCGAACGGCGGGTTGGGCGCCGTGAAGAAGCGGTCGCCGAAGAACGCCTTCTCGCGCCCGCCGTTGGGCGCCGCCGGGATGAACATCCACGGATCTCGCACCGGGAAGAGCGTCGCTTCCTTGTCGAGCCTCTCCTTCGTCGCCTCGCGCAGCGCGCGGTAGTCGTCGAGAACGTAGAACCCCCGTCCGAACGTGGCGAGCACCAGATCGTTCTCGCGCTCCTGGATCGCAAGGTCGCGCACTTGAATCGTCGGGAGGCCGCCCTTCAGGGCGTTCCACGCGCCACCCCGATCCCCCGTGAAGAACACGCCGAACTCGGTCCCCACGAACAGGAGATCGGGGAGCTTGGGATCCTCCGCGAATGCGTACGCCGTGCCGCGCGCGGGGAGATCGGCGGCTATCGATCTCCACGTCCGCCCCGTGTCCTTGCTCATGAGCACGTAGGGCTTGAAGTCTCCCTTCTTGTGGTTGTCGAACGTCGCGTACATCGTCGCGGCGTCATGGCGCGAGAAGACCACCCGCGAGACGTAGCTCTCGTCGGGGACGCCCGGGAACGAGCCGATGGGCCGCCAGGCGCCGCCGCCGTCCTCGCTGATCTGGATGAGCCCATCGTCGGTACCCACCGCGAGCAGCCCTTCCTTCTTGGGGCTCTCGGAGAGCGCGACGATGTTGCCGTAGAACGATGTCGATGCGTTCTTCGCAACGGCGTCCACGCTGTACACGCGTCCCATGATCTTCAGCTTGTTCCGGTCGATCTGCCGTGTGAGATCGCCGCTCACCGGCCGCCACGTGTTTCCGCGGTCGTCGCTGCGGAAGACGCGCTGCGCCGCGAAATAGAGCCGCGTGTGTATGTGCGGGCTGATGATCAGCGGCGAGTCCCAATTCCAGCGAAGCGGCGGATCGCCGGCGCTGGGCTGCGGCTGGATGTCGATCTGTTCCCCCGTCTTGCGGTCGTAGCGGACGAGCCCCCCGTGCTGTGATTCGGAGTAGACGATGTTCGGCTCGCTCGGATCGACGACCGTCTGGAACCCGTCGCCGCCGGTCGTGATGTACCAGTCGGCGTTGACGATGCCGTGAACGGTGTTCGTGCGCGATGGGCCGCCGACGGTGTTGTTGTCCTGCGTGCCGCCGTAGACGCTGTAGAACGGCGCGCCGTTGTCGAGCCCGACCTTGTAGAACTGCGCCAGCGGCAGGTTCTCGAACCACGCCCAGGTCGCGCCGCGGTCGAACGTCTCGTAGAGGCCGCCGTCGCATCCGCCGAGAAGATGGTCGGTATCCGCGGCGTCGATCCAAAGCACGTGGTTGTCGACGTGCTTGTACGTCTCCCCGACTTTGTGAAACGTCTTGCCGCCGTCCTCCGTCACCTGCATCCAGGTGTCCATCGAATAGACGCGCGTCTCGATCTTGGGATCGACGAAGATCTCCTGATAGTACTGGCCGCCGTTGGCCACGTATGGGCTGCGCTTTTCCCAGTTGCCGCCTTGATCGTTCGACCTGAAGAAGCCGCCGGCTTTGTTGGCCGCCTCGATGATCGCGTAGACGACGTCGGGTTTGGACGGCGCGATTGCGAGGCCGATTCGCCCCATGTCCTCCTTGGGGAGCCCGTTCTCGAGCTTCTTCCAGTTGGCTCCGCCGTCGGTCGTCTTCCAGATGCCTGAGCCGGGGCCACCGTCGATCAGCGTCCAGATGTGCCGGCGGCGCTGATAAGTCGCCGCGTAGAGGAGATCGGGATTCCGCGGGTCGCGCACGACGTCGGTGACCCCGGTGTTCTCGTCGACGGTGAGAATCGCCTTCCAGGTCTTTCCACCGTCCTTCGTCTCGTACAGCCCGCGGTCGCCCCCCGGCGCCCAGAGCGGGCCCTGCGCCGCCACGAGAACCCGGCTCGAATCACGCGGGTCAATCAAGATCTTCGCGATGTGCTCGGAGGCCTTGAGCCCCATGTTCTCCCACGACACGCCGCCATCGTTCGACCGGTAGACGCCGTCACCGTAGGCGACGCTGCGCTGCGAGTTGTTCTCGCCGCTGCCGATCCAGACGGTGAGAGGATTCTTCGGATCGAGGGTGACGCACCCGATCGAGTACGAGCCCTGGTCGTCGAAGATCGGCGTCCAGGTCGTCCCCGAGTTGATCGTCTTCCAAACGTTGCCCGAGGCGGCGGTCACGTAGCGGGTGGCATTGTCGCGCGGGTCGACGGCGATGTCGGTGATGCGCCCCGAGATCATCGCCGGCCCGATGCCGCGAAATGCGAGCCCCTTGAACTTGTCCGGCTTTTTCTCGTCCTCCTTCTTGCCCTCACCCTTCTTGGATTCGGACTTCTTCGTATCCGCCTTCTTCGGATCGGCGGCAGCAGTCGGAGACGAGATCAACAAAAGAGCGACCGCTGAGGCCAGCGCGAGCCGAGATGCCTTCATAGGAGATCCCCCGACCCTCAGAGCTTGAGGAGCCACTTGACGACCGACGGGATCACTTCGAGCCCGCCGATGCTTTCGTTTTCCCGGATGTTGTACGCGCGCGGGTCCTCGGGTGTCCTCGGCTCGACGCGGAATCGCAGCTGCGAGGCTCGCGCCCTTTCGTCCTCCGCGCGGCGATCTTCGGATGCCCGCTCGCCGCCCAGCTTGATCCAGCGGAGGACGGCGTCGAGCTCGGTCGCATCGAACCAGATGCCGTGGTCACGGCAGCGGTCGAGCAGGATGCCGCTGACGCGCTCGAAATTGACCCGTGTCATCGGCGCGCCGCACGTGGGGCAGGGCCGGTAGAACGGCCCGCCGCTTGGAGCGATGCGGGGACGCGAGTTCGCCTCCGCGCGCAGCGCAGCCGCGTCGGGCAGCGGGGGCGCAGCCGCGCGCGCGCGCGCTTCGAGAGCGCGGAAGACCTCCGCGCCGAGCCACAGCCCTCCGCAGACGCCGCATTCGAGAACGGTGGAGCCGGTGTCCCCGAGCGCGCGGCTGTGGAGGCGGCGCTGGCCACCGCAGGCTGGGCAGATGCGGTCGGTCGGATCGGCGGCGACCTCTTCGGGCGCGATCGCCGTGCCGCAGTGGTGGCAAAACTTGGCCGTGTTGCTGATCCGCGCGAAGCAGGCCGGACAGATCGTCTCGAGGTCCTGCTCGTGGAGGGTGAAATCCGATCCGCAATAGGCGCACGATCGCGCGCCTTGCTCGCGAGCCGCTCCGCACGACGCGCAGCGGACAACCTCGGCATCGCGCGACGCGATCTCGGGCACAACGATCGCTGCCCCACACCGGCACCGGAATCGACTCCCGACCGCCAGGGCTGTGGCGTCGTACTGTCGATTGCACGAACTGCAGCGAACGAGCTTGCGCACCGCGGCATTCTAAGGGGGGACGCTTCCCCTTTTTCTTACAAAGCTCCCCGGATACCGCTTTGATAAGAAAAACGGGGAGCGTCCCCCTTAGTATCACGCCGTGAAACGGATCGAGATCCTTCTCTTCGTGTTCGCTTGGACCACCTACGGGTACTTTTGTCAGGGGGGCGGGTGGAACCAGAACGGGCGGTTCGCGCTCACGCGGGCGATCGTCGAGGAGCGGAAGCCGTGGATCGACGACTACGTCGTCTACGCCGCGGCCGGGACCAAAGGCTCGCCGACGTTGCGGCGTGTTCCCGTGAGGAATGGTGGCTTCACCGACGCGGGCCGGTCCTTCGCGCTCGGCTGGGACGACGGAAGCGGCGCCGCGACGGCGCTGGCTCCGGACGCTCCAGCCGAGGCGAAGGTCGTGCACGCCGGTTGGGCCGCCGTCACCGGCGATCTCGCGTACGCGCGCGGCCACGTCCACCCGAACAAGGCCCCGGGAGGATCGTTCGCCGCGGCTCCCGGCTACGCGCTCCTCTGGGGGATGGAGCGGCTGGCGGGGATCGACATCGAGGCTGCGCGCGTGCTCAGCCTCAACGCGTGGCTGACCGGCGCGCTCAGCGTCGGACTGATCGCGGCGATGGGCGTCGTCGTTTTCTACAGGCTGGCCCTGCGGCTGTCGGCCGGCGCCACCGGCCCGGCGTTGTTCGCGACCCTCGCGTTCGCGTTCGGCAGCTTCTATTTTCCGTACGCCACGATGCTCTACGAGCACGACGTCGCCGCGGTGCTCCTGCTCGCCGCGCTCTCGCTCGCGCTCGAGGCGGCACCGATCCGCCGGCTCGCCGCGGCCGGCGCGTGCGCCGGGGCTGCGGTCGTTGCCAGCTACCTCTCGATCGTAGGGGCGGCCATTCTCGGCGGCTACGTCGTTTGGCGCGCGCGACGCTTCGCCGCCGCCTTGGCATTTGCGCTCGGCATGATCCCGCCGCTCGCTCTCCTCGCCGCCTACAACCTCGTCGGTTTCGGGACGATTTTGACGACCAACTACGCCTTCGAGAACCCGCTGTTCAAGCGCTCGGGCGCAGGTTGGCTCGGCGTGCTCACGACCCCCGACTTCAAGGTGCTCCTCGCGCTTTTGGCCTCGCCGCTGCGCGGGCTGTTCTTCGGCGCGCCCGTGCTGGTGATCGGCGCGATCGGTCTCATCCTGATGCTGCGACAGCCCCGTTGGCGCGCGGAGGCGGTCGTTTGCCTCGCCCTGATTGGCCACGTTCTCATCTTCAACATGTCCTTCGCCGCGTGGGACGGCGGCTGGTCGTGCGGACCGCGCTATCTGATCCCAGCCCTGCCGTTTCTGGCGCTTCCGATCGTCTTCGTCCGGCGCGCGGCGTGGATACGGCATGCGCTTCTCGGCCTCTCGATCGCGGCGATGGCGATCGCGACGACCGTCGATCCTCAGCCTCCAGTCTTGAGCTCCGGGCCGTGGACGATCAGTCCGATCTGGAGCATCGACCTGCCTCAATTCGTCGAGGGCCACCCCGGCGCGTACGCGACGGAGCATTGGCCGGACTCCTACCTCGCCCTCTACACGGGACCCGTCTCGGTCAACCCGGCCGGAATCTACGAGGCGATTCCCGGACGGTTCTACGCCGCCGACTCGCCTCAGCTCGCGTGGAGCTCGTTCAACGCGGGTGAGCTCGTGCTCTCGGGACGCGCGAGCGTGATCCCGTGGCTTCTGCTCGCCGCCGGATTCGCCGTCTGGGTACGCCGCGCTCAGCGCCCGCTGTAGTAGGCCTTGATCACGGCGAGCGCCGGTTTCCCTTGCGGCGTGTAGTCGCGCTCATCGCGAGCGCGGGCGCGGGCGCGCGCCGAGGGGTGCCACTTCCAGATGAACGAGCCGCCAAACCAGGGCTTGCGCCAAAACGTCTCGAACATGGCCGTGAATGCGTCGGTCTGCAGGCCGAGATCGACCGCGCCGTCGGCTTCCCAACGCCACGGCTCCCTCAGCGCCCCCTCGTGCGACTTGAACCCGATCTCGGTGAAGACGATCGGCTTCCGCGTCCGATGCGCCAACGCCTCGAGCCGGCCGACGATGGGGGCCCATGCGCTCTGGATCTCCTTCGTCGAGGGCCGATCGACCGCCGCCAGCGGGTAGTACGCCTGCACGCCGATGAAATCGAGATCATCCCAGAATCCGATCTGCTCGGTCTCGCCGTTCCAGTTCGCGCAGTAGGTGAGCTTGCCGTGGTACACCTCGCGCACGCGAGCGATGAGGCGTTTCCAGTCCGAGGTGCGAGTCGTCGATTTTGAGAGCTCGGTCCCGACCGCCAACGCCTCGAATTTAGCGGTCTCCGCCAGGCGGGCGTAGTGGAGGATGAACTCTTCGTACGACGCGAACCATCGAGACCAGTCTTCCTCCGAGCTCATCGCGATGTCGCCCTGCCATTCTCCGCGACGCACCCACACATGAGGCTTCAGGAGGGTCTTGATTCCCAGGGCCTTGGCCCACGCTGCGGTCCGCACGAGCCCGCCGTCGGTTTCACCCCAAAGGCCGCCGTTTCCCGACCAACCGATCTCGGGTGCGGCCAGCGCGGGCGCCCAGCCGAACGGCGTCTGCGAGATCCAATCCACGCCGAGATCCTGAAGTGGGGAAAGGCTCGCCGCCTCGATCTCCCTCGAGCCCTCCCAGCAAAAACCCCGCATCTTGGGGATCTGCGGCGCTCGTCCGGCCGCCGACAGGGACGTAAGAACGAGCATGAGCACGAAGGTGCGCAAGTTCACTCCGTCATTATCGTCCCTTGCTCCGGATCGGGTTCCGCCGCACACTAACAACCGTCACGGGAGCTCACCGATGAGACGTCACGCCGTCGGAATTGCCTGCGCCGCGCTGCTCCTGGCGGCGACCAGCGCGAGGGCGTCGTCCCTGCTCTTGAAAGACGGGCAGGTGATCAAGGGGACCGAGATCAAGCGCCAGGGAGATGCCTACCTGGTCACGATGGTCGGCGGCAACACGGTGGCGTTCCCGGTCGCGCTCGTCAAAGGAATCACACTCGATGACGACGGCTCGGCGAAGGCTCCCCCGGGGTTCGATTTCTCCGGGCCGAAGACGCTCGCGGGGCCGACGAAACACGCGTCGCAGGACCCGAAGGATCAGCTCAAGGTGTTGGGTCCGCCGTCGCGCTGGCCGCAGAACGCAGTCGACACGACCTGGGTTCCCACCTCGGCGTTCGATCTCGAAAAGGATGTGCTCGCCGGGAGCCGGTCGACCTGGTCCAAGAGCGCGGTCGACACGACCTGGGTCCCGACCTGGGGGTTCGATCCTTACAAGGATGCGTTGGCGGGGAGCCGCGCGACGTGGGCGAAGAACGTGATCGACACGACGTGGACGCCGACCGATAGTTTCGGCTTCAAGCCCCTCTGGCCGCCGAAGGGATCGCGGGCGCCCGAGCCCGCTCCGATCCCGACCGAGGAACTGCCGCCGCGCTCGAGCCGCGTCTCCGCGGTCGCCGAGGCCCCCAAGGAGGCGGCGAAGCCGAGCCCGTGGAAGTGTGCCGAGAAGCTGTTCGCGACGGACGCCGCCAGCCCGACCGCGATGAAGGTCGAGCCGCTCAAGATCGCGCTCTACGAGCCTTTCGGGCTCCCGCTCTACGAGGCCACCGGCGTGCTGAACGGGTCGAGCCGCAAGGGCGTTTTCACGATCGCGGGGGGCGAGTGCCGCTTGGTCGGAGGCGACGCGGAGGCGCTCAATGGTCTGAACCTGTCCGCCGAGCACGCGATGATGCAGGACGGCGCCTCGCTGAACACCGCGCTGGTCGCAAACGGCGGTTCGCGCATCACGCCGGCCAGCGACAAGGTCGCCTACGCGCTGGCGTTCCTCTCGATCACCGATCCCTTCGTCAGCGGCACGACCGGCGCCACGCTGAAAGTGATCGAGAAGCCCGAAGAGCTTCGCTCGATCGCGTCGAAGACGGTCGATTCGTGCGAGCTATCCAAGGGCCGGCGGCGCAAGGAGGAGCGCGCGGCGGTCAACGCCTACGCAGCGCCTCGCATCACGGCCGGCGCCGAGGGCGACGTCGTCACCTTCCTCACCTGGTGCAGCGCCGGCGGAAAGGTCACGCGCAACACCGTCGTCATCGCTCGCGGCGGCGTCGTCTCCGCGAAGCGCGACCCCGTCGCTTCGCACGTCGGACTCCACTCGGAGTAATCCGGGACATTCTGCTTTTTCCTTCAATACCTATCGTAAGACGCCAGCCGGTCGCCCTCGGGGTCTGAGACTCGATCGGAGTCCGAGCCGATCGGCGGTTCCGGTCACCCAGGCCGTATCACCGTAAGGACGCTCGCGACGCGCGCACGTCCGGATGGCCGCCAGTTCGGCATCGGTCAGCGGCTCGTTGACCCATGCGAACCAGGGAACCGGCAGATCGACGGGCGAGGGGGACAGCGTTCCTCCGACTACGAGAGGCCCGCCCGTCTCGTGTTGGCGCGCCGAGGCGCTGGACCAGGGCCAATGGGACGCGTCTTCGACCAGCCGTGCTCGCACTGGGTTCCTCTCGACATAGCGCAATACGGACAGGAAATGGACATCCTCTTGAATGGGGAAGGCTTTGTATCGCCCCTGCCAGATGCGTCCGATCGTCGCGTACCGCCGCTGGTGGTAGCGCACGTGGGATGTCATCAGCCAGTGCATCCACCGACCGAGGTCGCCATCGTTCTCGGGACGCAGTACGAGGTGGAAATGATTCGGCATGAGACACCAACCCAGGAGACCGATCGGGCGCCTCGTACAGGCGAGCCGCAAGAGCCCGGTCAGGAGTTGGAAATCACTGGCATCGTGGAAGACCGTCTGGCGGGAATTGCCCCGGGTGAAGACGTGGTAGCAGATTCCAGCACGCACAGCGCGAGCGGTTCGACTCATGGTCTCGCTTGTGAGGAGGTGGGCGGGACGCCTGTTAATTCTACTGCGGATTAGCTGTCGGCCAATTGTAGGAACTGAAGGAAAAAGCAGAATGTCCCGAATTACGAGCGCGATCTGAGGCTACGCCAGCCTCGGCTCGGGACGCGGCGATAGTAGTGTGCGAGGTGTTGCGCCGTGCGCGCGCGCACGTGGATGCCGCGGGCGGCGCCGAGCCTCAGCGCGGACAGCAGGGCGGCGATCGCGTCCGGAAGGAATCGCGTCAAGATCAAGGCGGAATGGTATGCCGCGGCGTGCAGCCGGCCGAAGTGGCGGTGGGCGTAGTAGTGCCGGGAGACGACGACCTCGCTTCGTGTCAGCGCCGTGGTCTCCGGCGTCGCCCGCGAGGCGCCGGCATGGGCGTGGAGCAGCGTCGCCTGACCGACAACCGCGACTCGGTGTCGCGCGTCGCGCGCGCGGCGGCATAGATCGACGTCTTCGGAGTACATCCAGAACCCGCGGGCGAAGCCGCCCAACGCTTCGAACACGCTACGTCGGATCAGGAGCGCCGAACCGGACACCCAGTCGACCTCGAGATACCCGTCGATCGGCCGACGGGGATCGGGATAGCGACCGGGACTGGCGAGCCGAAGCACCGCACGCGCGAGGCCGAACAGCGTCAGGAGCGACGGGAACGCGTCGAAGACTTTCTGCGGCCGCCCCTGGTCGTCGAGCTGGCGCGCCGTGAAAATCGCCGCCTCCGGATGGCTGCGCGTCTCGCCGAGAAGGGTCGCGATACCGCCTCGTGCGTCTTCCGCGTCGGGATTGAGGAAGAGGAGGAGCGCCCCGCTCGCTCCTTTTGCTCCGAGGTTGCATCCGTCGGCAAACCCCCAGTTCGCATCGTTCAGGACAAAGCGTATGCCGGGATGGGTTTTCACGAACTCGGGATACGTGCCGTCTCCCGAGGCATTGTCGACGACGATGACCTCGACCGACTCCGGACCGCTCTCGAGAAGGGGCTTAAGCGAGATCAGACAGCGAGAGAGTCTGACCCAACTCCGGTAATTGACGATGACGATGGAAAGCTCCACGCGGCCGCCCCTCGTCACCGATCGCGCCGCTGCAGCTCCCACAGCAAGGCGTACTTGTAGAACACGCCGACGCTCTCGAACCCGGCGAGGATGAAGCCACGCGTCCCCTCGAGAATCGCCCGCTTCCCGAAATAGATCTTGAACCAGCGGTGGACCGTGTGCACGGCGATCCCGAAGAGCGACGTCGTCGTTCCACGGCCGTTCATGTCGCGTGCCCAGAGGATCGCGTACCGCAGCGCCTTCTCGAACGAGTCGCGCAGCCTCACGTGCGTCAAGTGTTCCATCGGGGCGGCGAGATCGCGGATCGTGCCGTCCACGACCGGCGTTTCATGGACTGCGTTCACGTAACGGACCCGGCCCTTGCGCATCAAGCGGACGAGGCGCTCCGCGCCCGCGCTGGAGCGCGTCAGCGGACGCCCCATGAAGTGGTTCCGGCGCAGGAGGCGGAAGGCGGCGACCGAGGGCTCGTTCGGGGCACGCGCGAGGGCCGCGACGATCTCCGCGGCCAGCGCCGGCGACACGCGCTCGTCGGCGTCGATCATCAGCGCCCACTCGGTGCGCACGCGCTCGAGGCCTGCGTTCCGTTGCCGGGCGTAGTCGGTGAACGGCTGGATCGCGACCTCCGCTCCTTCGGCGGAGGCGGCTTCCCGCGTGCCGTCGGTGCTCTCGGAGTCGATGACGAGCACGTGAGGCGCGAACCGGAGCGCGGCAATGCAGGCCGCGATCTGATGGGCCTCGTTGCGGGTGATGACGACCGCGGTGAGCGACGGTGGCGAGCTCTCGGCGGGCACCGCGGTAGTCTACCGCGAGACGGCGACCCCCACGGGACACGAGACGCCCGTTCCACCGAGGCTGCAGTAGCCGCTCGGATTCTTGTGCAAGTACTGCTGGTGGTAATCCTCGGCGTACCAGAATTCGGGCGCCGGGCGGATCTCGGTGGTGATCGCGCCGTGCCCGGCCGCTCCGAGTCTCACCTGAAACGCGTCGCGCGAGGCGGCGGCCGCTCGCGCTTGTGCGTCGCCGTAGGTGTAGATCGCCGAGCGGTACTGCGTGCCGTGGTCGTTCCCCTGCCGCATGCCCTGGGTCGGGTCGTGGTTCTCCCAGAAGATCTTGAGGAGCTGCTCGTACGAGATCTTCGACGGGTCGAACACGACGCGGACGATCTCGGTGTGGCCGGTCTTCCCCGTGCAAACTTCTTCGTAATAGGGATTCGGCGTGAAGCCGCCCGCGTATCCGACTTGCGTCGACACCACCCCGGGAGCCTCCCAGAATTTGCGCTCCGCGCCCCAGAAGCACCCCATCCCGAACTGAGCGAGCTCGGTGCCGGCGGGAAATGGCGGCTCCATCGGCGTGCCGAGCACGGCGTGCTGCGAGGGAACGGGGAAGAGGCGCCGCGGCCGCCCGGCGAGCGCGCTGTCCTTCGTCACGGCTTGCCTGTCGTGTTTGCCGAAGATCATGACGGCCAGTCTCCGCTATCCTGCCGTCCTTCGCAAGGAGCCCGCCATGCTCGTCCTCGCCCTCGCGTTCTCGGTCGTTTTCAGCCCCAAGACGATGCGGCTCGATTATTTCCACACGGGAGACCACGGTCGCGAGATCGTCGCCCTCGACCGGATCGTCTCCGATGGCCCGTGGGCAGGGAGCACGACGCGCTTGGTCGACGATTTGAACCTGGGCACCTACTTCTTCGAGGTGCTCGATCCCGATACGAACCGCGCGATCTACTCGCGCGGGTTCGCTTCGCTCTACGGCGAGTGGGAGAACACGGGCGACGCCAAGGTTGGAGCGCGCACCTTTCACGAGTCGCTGCGCTTTCCCTGGCCGAAATCCCCGGTTCAGGTCGTGCTCAAGAAGCGCGGGGCAGACGGGTTGTTCCGCGAGATCTGGACGACGCGCGTCGATCCGGCGTCTCCGGTGGTCAACGCCGCGGACGTCGCGCCGCGAGGCAAGGTCTGGACGGTGTTCGAGAACGGTCCTGCAAACGAAAAGGTCGATCTCCTGATCCTGGGAGAGGGATACACGGAGACCGAGCTTCCGAAATTCCACAAGGACGTCAAGCGCCTCACCGACAAGCTGTTCGCGACCGAGCCCTTCCGCTCGAGGAAGCGCGACTTCAACGTGCGCGCCATCGATCTTCCTGCCGCGGCGTCGGGGGTCAACCGGCCGCACGTCGGGAAATTCCGCCGAACCGCCGCGTCGGCGTCGTATTACGTCTTCGAGTCCGAGCGGTACATGCTGACGGAGGACAACCGCGCGCTCCGCGACATCCTGTCGCAGGCCCCTTACGAGTTCATCGAGATCCTTGCGAACGAGAAGCAGTACGGCGGCGGCGGGATCTACAATTTCCAGGCGACGGCGAGCGTCGACACCGCATTCGCCGAGTACGTGTTCGTCCACGAATTTGGCCACCACTTCGCCGGCCTCGCCGACGAGTACTACATGTCTCCCGCCGTCACGACCGAATTCCCCAAGGATCAGCCGGAACCCTGGGAGCCGAACATCACCGCGCTCCGCGATCCCACGAAGCTGAAATGGAACGAGCTCGTCGAGGCCGGAACGCCCTTGCCCACGCCCTGGGAGAAGGATGCCTGGGAGGCGAAGGCGCGCGTGTTCCTCAATCGCCGCCTCGCGATGATCGAGAAGAAGGCGCCTGAGGCGGAGTTCGACGCACTCTTCCGCGAGCAGCTGGCCTCCGACACTCCCCTGCTCGCCGGAATGACGTACTCGGGAAAGGTCGGCGCCTTCGAGGGTGCCGCGTACCAAGCCAAAGGGCTGTACAGGCCGCAGACCGACTGCATCATGTACACGCGCGACGAGGTCGGCTTCTGCAAGGTCTGCCGCCGCGCGATCGAGCGAGTGATCGACCTTTACGCGGCGAGGCTTACGGACGCGTCGCAGCCTTGATCGCCGCGTCCGGGATGCCGGCGGTCTTCCACGCCAGGATCTCGTCGACGGTCAGTGGGCGCGTGAGCCTGCGCTGCTCGACGTAGGCGACGAGAACGTCGTCGGCGACGCCGCCGGACTTGAGGCGCGTGAGATCGGCGAAGAGCGTCGTGGGCTCGATCGCGATAGGTGCCGCGGACGTTTTCGCAATCGGAGCCGCGACGGCAGGTGGCGCACCGACGGCGGGCGCCTCGCCGGTGACCGACGGTAGCCACTGCGCGAGGGCCTTGTGGAGCGCGAGGCTCAAGACCTCGTTGCACATCGAGGCCCGCGCATCGACTCCCGATTCCTTCGCTTCGCCGCTCGCCTGCCCCGACCAGAGGATGGCGCCGGAGCGATCGGCGAGCGCGGCCTTGAACTGCACCTGGGCGGTGTACATCGAGCCGAACGTCTCCGCTCTCTCGGTGACGAAGAATCTCGTGAGGTCGAGCGTCAACGCCAGCTCGGCATCCGGCGCGGTGCGCACCGACCAATCCGCGAGGATCGCTCGGACCATCTCCGCGACGGCCGGCGCGACCGACGCCTCCGCGCGCCAGGAGTAGCCGTCCTCACCTCGGACTCTCTCGATCCCGACGATGCCGGGATCCTCGCCGGCCCGCGCATCCTTCACGACGAGCGAGATCGGGCCCGCCGTCAGCAGCGGGGACAGCGTGGGCCGCACGGCGGCGGTTTTCTTCGGGAGCTTGAGCTCGAGCGCCACGGTTTTTTCGGTGGCCGCCGCGGTGGAGGCGATCAGGAGCGCCGCGAGCGCGCTCATGGCCATCGGTTGCCATCGCACCATGCCGTCAGTCTAGTGGACAATGTCCTCGGAGTGGAGGTCCGGTCATGACGATCTCGGAGTCGCCTCTGGAAGAGGCCACGGTGCTGCTTCGGTACACGAGCACGCGCATCGTGGTCGTGGGAGCCAGCAACTACCGTTGGAAATACGGCAACATCATCTTCCGAGACCTGACCGCTCGCGGTTACGACGTCCTGCCGGTCAATCCGGGTCAAGCGACGGTCGAGGGAGTGCGCGCCTTCACGACTCTGGCCGAAGTGCCGAAGCCGGTCGACATCGTGGACGTCGTCACCCCCCCTGCGGTGACGCGACGGATCCTCGAGGACGCCGCCATCGCGGGGATCTCACTCGTCTGGCTGCAGGACGGCAGCTTCGACGACGAGGTGCTGGCGGTGGCGCTGGCCCAACCGTTTCGTACCGTGCACCACGCGTGCATCATGGTCGTCGCGAGACGCGTTCACGCGGTTCCGCCTCCTTAGCCGGCCGCCGCACGCTCGACGAGCGCCAGGGCCCAGAGCGGAAAGATGTCGAGATAATTGTCGTAGTGGATCGCGCAGGTCTTGTTGAACATTCCAGCGATGTGTTCCTCCGGGTAGCTGCCGTCCGCGTTCTGGCACGCCTCGAGGAATCGAGCGCCGCGGCGCGCGGCGCTGCCGCCGCCTTCCCCCGCCGCGACCAGCGCCATGAGCGCCCACGAGGTCATCACCGCTTGTCCGGATTCCGCCTGAACGTACTCACGTTTCCTGCAGCTCTCCGCGGTCTCACCCCATCCGCCATCCGGGAGCTGCTTGCCGAGGAGGAACTGCGCCGCGCGCACCAGCGCCGGGTGTTGGGCGGGAAGCCCGCCCGCCCGGAGCCCCCACGTGCCGAACCAAGCGCCGTAGGTGAAGCAGATCCCCCACGAGCCTTCCCACGATCCGTCCGGGCGTTGGGTCGCGAGAATGAAATCGCGCCCGCGCGCCACGGCTCGGTCGATCGCCTCACGGCGAATCTCCGGGTGATGTCCGGCGAAGGCGGCCAGAGCCTGCACGGCGGCCGAAGTGCACTCGACGTACGACGGGTCGATCATGATATCGGCGAAGCAGTCCGACGGATTGAGCCGCTCGAGCCAGGCCGGGCCGCGAGTCTTCTCGTACGTCGCCCACCCGCCGTCGGCGTTCTGCATAGTGAGGATGAGATCCACGGCCGCGGTCAGACGCTCCTCGGGGATCGGATCGTCGACGAGACCCGCCAAGAGCAGCGAAGCCTTCAATCCTTCCGCCGTGCAGTCGCTGATCGGCCAGCCATGCGCGCGTGTCGAGAACGGCCACCCGCCGCGCGATCGGTCGCGATACGCGCTCGCGCGTTCGGGAACGTCGGCCAGCACTTGATTGGACTCGATGAAGCGATGCGCCGAGAGGAGAGCGCTTCGATGCGAGCGCTCGCGGCCGGTCGCGACGATGGCCTGCACGGCGAAGGCCGTGTCCCAAAGCTCGGACGAGTTATAGCCCTGCATCTTGACGCCGTCGTCCGCCCGCCAGAGATAGTCGGGAAGGCGCGCCAGGTGGCGGGCGAGCTCGGGGCCACCTGGATTCTCGAAATGCCAGACGAGCGTGTTGAACAGCTTGTTCACCGGACCCAAGCAGATGAAATCCGTGGCGGCGTCTTCCGCGCGGATGATCTCGAGCACGCGCCGGAGCGCGCGGCGGCGAAGCGCGCGGGGCGCCAGGCGCTCGAACTCGTCGATCGCACTGAAGGCGCTCCGGGCCAGCCGAGAGCGCGGGATGTAGCTGTCCGTGCCGGCGACCGTGTCACGCGCGGCGCGCCAGTCGATCTCGTTCCAGCTCTTGCCGCCGTACAGCTCGCCGCGGATCGCCGCGATCTCCCCGTCGATCGCGACGGTTGCGCGCCGTCCGTAGAGATGGGCCATCGGCAGATAGACCATCCGGCTGTGGCACCAAAGCCTCGAAGGGTGAATGGGGAGCGCCTCGGGAAGAAGCCACAGCTCGGGCGGAACGGCATGAAGGCCGTCCCAGTCGTAGAGTCCGAGAACCGCGAGCACGAACTTCCCCCAGGACGCCGACGCGCAGGGGCCCCCGTGAGCCTCGAGGAACTCGCGGCCCCGTGCGAGGCCGGGATCGGCCGCCGGCACGCCGAGGAAGCGGAGGGCGACGTAGCAGAGTGCGGTCGTGAATACGTGGCTCCCGCCTTCGACGTGAAGCCCCCAGCCGCCATCCGGACGCTGATGCACGCGGAAGTAAACGGTCATGCCGTCACGGGTGGCCGCATCGAGAGGGAAGCCGACGGCGCGCGCCGTGGCGACGAAGATGGGGAGGAGGAAGAGCGGACCTCCATAGTCGCCCTTCCAGGATCCGGATGCGTGTTGCGAGGATACGAGGTGAGCCAGCGCGGCGCCGATGGGGTCGGTGCGCCGCTCGGTCGGCTCGGGTTCGATCAAGGAGGTCCTCCCCACAAGGGAAAAGCCGGCGTGCTGCGCGCCCGGTAGACCTGCCGCACCGCCCGTGGAACGATCGACGCGACCGGCCAGCGCATCCAACCGCCCAGGTGCATCAACATCCCGGGCATCGTACGCCAGCCGCGCAGCAAGTCCTCGCGCACCAGATCCCAGAGAACCGCCTGGAAGGCCCCCACGAATTGCTCGGGCCGCGTATCGACGCAGGCGAGGATGCGCATCGTGCGGCTTCGCTCGTCCCCGCTTGCCCGCCACAGCCGGTAAACCGCTTGACGGACGGCGATGCCGGAGGGATCGCGGCGGGTCAGAGCCAGGTACAGCGCGCAGGCGAGCAGCTCGGGGACCCAGCTCTTGGTTTCGCGCTGGCGCCTGTAGCTGGCGACGTCGCTCGAAGCGGCGACGCACTCGGCGTCGGCGAGCCCCAAGCTCAGTCCGGCGGCCGTCATCGGATGGAAGTACCCGACCGCATCCCCGGCCAAGGCGACATTCCCGCGGCCGTAATGCGCGCGCGGCTTGAAGCCCGCCGCCGCCCATTGAACGCGTTTTTCGTCGAGCGCCTTGCGGAACGCGTCGACGATTTGCGGCGGGAGCACGCTCCGATACGTCTCCCAGAGCGCTTCGGTATCGCCGCGCCGCAGTTTCCCGGCCACCCGGAGCGGGACGTCGAAGCAGGCGCGGACGCGGTCCGGGTCGATCCGGTACATCAGCACGGGCCCCGGACCCCCAACGAGCACGTGGCCGTACCCTTCGTAGGGGAGCTGCACGTCGCGAAGCTCGACGCCGGCGGTGAACGCCATGGCTGTCGCGTCGTCCTTCAAGACGAGCGTCCGGCGGACCACCGACGACCGGCCGTCGGCGCCGACGATTCGGTCGACCTCGATCGCGGTCTTCCCTCCCGGAGCGTCGGGATCGCCTACGATGACGCTTCCGTCGACGATTCCGTGGACCCGCGCTCCCATCCTCAGGTCGATTCCGGGATGCGCCGTTGCGCGATCGCGCACGAGCGCGACCAGGCTCTCGTGCTCGATCGAGACGCCTTTCATGGCGTCGGGGTAAGGGAGCAGGATGGGAGCCGACCGATCGTCGGGAAAGACGACGAATCCATTTCCCGGAGTCGCCCCGGGACCCTCCGCCGAGACGTCGATCCCGAGCCGACCCAAGACCTCGACACCCGGCGGATGGAGCCATTCCCCGGCGAGCCTGCGCGAAGCTGTCGGGTTCGCTTCGAAGACCACGACTCTCGCCCCGCGTTGGGCGAACGCCAAGGCCGCCGCCGCCCCGATCGGGCCGGCGCCGACGACGGCTACGTCGAAGTTCTTGCTTTTCCGGGACGGGCGCATACCTGAGTATCGCATGTGAGGGCGGACCGAGTGTATAAAGTTTTCGAGCGCCCCGGTCTCATATCGCTCCGATCTTCCACTCGCCGTTTCCGGTTCGCTCGAAAAAGATCCATTTCGGCCGCGTTCCGGCGCGCAGCGCGCGGATCGACCAGTACGGGCCGAGGTCGCCCTCGACGACGTAGCCGGTGAACGAGCCAACGGTCGTCCGGAGGTCGTCGATCGGGACCGAGGCCGCGTTGGGGCCGAGATCGGCGAGCGCCGACGACGTCAGGCACGAGAGGACCAGGTCGCGGTCCCCCACCTTGACGGCGCCGACGAACGTCTGTAGCGCGCGCTGCGGCGACGACCATCGGACGTCGGAGGAAACGCCCCCGAGCGAGCCAACCGGGAGCGGTGGTGCCGAGGGGAGGACAGCCACCCATGGCAGCGAGGCGGCCGCCGGGTGGCTCGGGAGGATCGGGGCCAGCTTCTTACCAGCCGCTATTTCGGGCTTGGGTTTGGCGCTGGTCTTCGATTTCGCAGCCGGCTTCGCGGCCGGTTTCCCCGCCATCTTCGCTGCAGCGGGCGCTGGCAACGGCGGTGCCATCCGCGACGGGTCGAGACAGGGATCGTCCTGGTAGATGGTCTCCCCCGCCGCGTCCTTGCACTCGTAGATCTTCGGAGGTGGATCTGCGGCGACCGCGAACTGCGCCCCCGCCACCAAGGCCGCTGACAGGAGCCATATTGGGACGTGCCGCATCGCCGGGCCTCCTCCGAGAACTTAAATTCCGGAGGCCGGCGTGGCCATTCCTAGGAGTGTATTTCGACGATATCTCCTTCTACGAGAACGTGATCCGCGTGGACCACTTGCCCCTCGAACGCCGACGGACCCCAAATTCGCGCGTGTTTCATCCCGAGGGCCAGCTCTTTGTGCACACGGGCAGCGAGGTCCCCCACGGTCGCGCCTCGGGGCAGCGTGAACGGCGCCGTTCGGTCGGCGGGTCTCCCGGGCTGCTTCGTGTAGACCCGCATGATGTCGAGAGCGGCGAACGTGCGGCGCCCCAGCTCATCGAGGCCGCTCCCCGTGACGACCGAGACCGGAATCAGCGGCCAGCGATGCTCGAGCAGCTCGTCGACGATCTCGATGTCCTCGTCCCCCCCCTCTCGGTCGATCCCCGTCGCGACGAGAAGAGCCCGCGGCGTCCCGACGACGTCAACTCCCCTCGCCGTGAGGATGCGACGCGTCTGCTCGAGTTCGTCGACGGCATTCTCGATCGCGACGACGATCCAGATCAGGTCCGCACGGCGGACGACGTCGAACACCCACGACTCGACGTGCTCGTCGTTCAGAGGGGGCAAGTCGACGAGCTGAAAGGCGATGTCCTCGAAGCGCATCATCCCGGGCAGCGCCTCGCGGGTCGTGAATGGGTAGGGAGCGATCTCGGGCTTGGCGTGCGTGAGCGCGGCGAGAAGCGACGACTTCCCCGTGTTCGGCGGGCCGACGAGGGCGACCTGCCCGGCCCCCTCGCGGGCGATCATGTGCGAGTGCGTCGCCTTCCCTGCCTTGCTCGCCGGCTGCTTTCTCAGCTTCGCCAGCCGCGCCTTCAGATCGGCCTGAAGCCCGTCCGTTCCCTTGTGTTTCGGGACGACCCGTAGCATCTCTTCCAGCGCTTCGATTTTGTCCTCGACGGACCTGGCTTGGCGGAATTGCTCTTCCGCGCGGTGATAGTCGGGGGTGAGGTTGGCCGGCATGGGCGGACCCCCTGCGGGAATCGAGCAAGGATACCTCGTATGATGACCTCATGAGACGTCTCAAGCCCCTGATTCCAGTCTTCGTTTCGGCGGCTGCTCTCGCCGCCGCCGGCCCTGCTCGCGGACAGGACGCGAAACCTTCGATTCCAGACGACGTCAAGGCCCACATCCAAGCCCGAATCGATCAGGGTCGTACAGCCGCGGTCATGGTCGGCTTGGTCGGCCCCGGCGGCGAGGTCTACCACGGCGCCGGCGTGCTCAAGCTCGGCAAGCCGGAACCGGTCGACCCCGACTCGATCTTCGAGATCGGCTCGATCACGAAGGCGTTCACAGGGATCCTCCTGGCCGACATGGTGCACCGGGGAGAGGTCAAGCTCGACGACCCCGTGAGGAAGTATCTTCCCGACTCCGTGCGCCCTCCCGAGGAGGACAGCCGCGAGATCACGCTCGCGGATCTCGCGACCCACCGCTCGTCGCTGCCGCGCCTGCCCTCGAACATGAGTCCCGCGGACCCCGACGACCCGTACGTCGACTACACGGCCGAGCAGCTTTATGCGTACCTGAATGACGCCAAGCTCCCGCGGCCGATCGGGTCGGCCTACGAATACTCCAATCTCGGCATGGGCCTTCTGGGCCACGCTCTGTCCCGAGCCGCGAAGACCGACTACAACACGCTGGTCCGGAAGCGGATCGCGGGCCCGCTTGGTATGACGGCGACCTCGACCCAGGTCGACCCCGCGGCGACCAAGCGCGTCGTGCAGGGATACGAAGAATCGGAGGGGAAGCTCGTCCCCGCGAAAGCGTGGACGTGGCGCAACTCGACGGCGCTCACCGGCGCGGGGGGGCTGCATTCCACCGCGCGAGAGATGGTCCGCTTTCTTACGGCGAACATAGGCCTCGCTCCCTCGAAGCTGTCCGCGGCGATAGTCGACGCGCGTCTCCAAGGAGCCGAGGCCGGATCGCCGCAGGCGGGGGTCGGGCTCGGGTGGCACCTGAGAAAGAAGGAGAGCCACGTCATCGTTTGGCAAAACGGGGCCACCGGCGGATTCCACGCCTTTTGCGGGTTCGATCCCGACTCCAAGATGGGCGTCGTCGTCCTGAGCAGCTCGACGGCGGACATCGACGACATCGGCGTTCACCTCCTCGATTCTTCGGTCCCGCTGGCCGCCATCGAGAAGGTCGTCCCGGTCGAGGAGCCGAAGCTCGCACGGCTCGACGGTTGGTACGACCTCGGCAGCACCAAGATCCGCGTCACGCACGAGGGCAGTCAGCTGTTCGCTCAGTTCTCCGGGCAAGGGCGCTATCCGGTCTTTCCGAAATCCGAGATGCTCTTCGTCTATCGGGTCGTACCGGCCACCCTCGAGTTCGACGTCCAGGCCGACGGCTCGGTGAGCAAGGTGACGCTGCACCAGGCCGGCAAGGACTTGGCCGCGAAGCGCATGCCCCCTGAAACGGCTCCCCGGGAGCGCGTCGCCGTCAAGGTCGACCCGAAGATCCTTGCCGAGTACGTCGGGCGCTACGCTCTGACGGCCGACACTTCTCTCGAGGTCCGCTTGAGGGACGACCATCTCTCCTGCCAGCTGACCGGCCAGCAGGCGTTCGACGCGTACGCCGAATCCCCGACCTCGTTCTTCCTGTCGAAGGTGGACGCGCAGCTCACTTTCGAGCGGGATTCCGCGGGTAAGGTCGCCGCCGTGATCCTTCATCAGGGCGGCAAGGACCAGAAGGCGACCCGCGCAAACTAGCGAATCTTCTCGAGATCGGGGTCTTTGGCGGCTTGTGCTTTCAGCTTCGGATTGAGCGTGAGCGCTCGGTCGCGTGCCTTGATCGCGCCCTCACGGTCCCCCGCGGCGAGCCGGATCACAGCGAGATCGTAAAGCACCTCGGGGAGCACGGCGGGCTGCTTCTCGGCGAGCGCCGCGGCGCGCTCCTGGAACGTGCGCGCCTCCTCGAAGCGCTTCTCCGTGAACGCCGTCCAGCCACGATTCCAGAGATCGTTGACGAGGCCGATTCCCAGGAGGCGCCCCATCTCGACGATCGGATCGAGATGGTCGTCGACGCGCAGGTCGATCGCTCGGTCGGTGAACCCGCCGTACCCGCCCTTCGCCCGGGCCACGAGGAGCGCCATCGACTGGCGACCGCGCGAGTCGCCGCCCGCTTTGTCGCCGGCGACGATCGCGGCATAGAGCCTCTCGGCGAGAGTCTTTCCTTTCGTGTCGAGGAACGCCCGCTCCATCTCGGCGACCACCGTCTCGCCCGTCAGGATGTTCCCCTGCACCGCATAGTTCGGTCCCGATCGTCCGCCCGCCCACGTGTTGCACTTGGCTCCTGTGTACGTTGCCGAGACGCCGTTCGCCGCGACCACGCCGAGCTGCCGCTGCTCGCGCCCGTCGTCCCCACGGGTGAGCACCCGCACGACTTCCTCGGGTGCGACGCCGCGCTCGAGCAGCTCGAGCCCGCGGGGACCGAACGTCGTGTTCGCGAACGACTGGGTCGCGACCGCGCCGACGCCCGCCTTCGCGAACGGAACGACTGTTCCGACCGCGAAGAAGCGGCTCGCGACCGCGACGCCGACCTCCCCCGCTTCGGGATCGGCGGCCGCGATCGAGAACGTCGAGGGCGGCGGGGGGGCCGCGAGCCCGGGGACGGCGAAACACGCGGCGCACGAGATCACCGCGAGTGGCCTCGAGATCATCGGCACCTCTTCGTCAACGGCGGACAGCGGACCGTGTCATTCTCCCGGCGCGCTCCTCGTCCGGTGCAGCGGGGACGAGGGGCAGGGACCGGTCGCATCGTACAACGCGCCCTGGCTCCGGCACACGGCGTGGGCCTGATCGTGCGGCACGCAGACGGTGACGGTGCCGTTGCACGCGCCGCCGCCGTTGCCGTGGGCGGTGAACGCGATCGTGTAAACTCGGCCGTCTCCGCTGCCGTCCCTCTCGGCGCGGACGAACGCGGTGTCGCTTCCCACGCCGGCTCCATCCGGGCAGAAGCCGTCGTTGGACGGGTCCACCGGCTCGTCGGAGGCGACGCCGGTGATGCTGTACGTCGCCGAGCCGCCCGCGGAATCCGTCACTCCCCCGAGCCGCACGGCGACCATCCGGTGATTCGGAGGCCAGAACGGTCCTCCGCTTGCGCGCGCGCCGCTGCAGTCGAGCGCAGGATGGCAGTCGGGATTGCCGTCGTGCCGGCACCCCGCCTCAGGATCGCAGCTGTCGGTCGTGCACGTGTTGCCGTCGTCGCAGTTGAGCGCTGCTCCCGTGCACGCTCCGTTCGAGCAGGCGTCGTCGACGGTGCAGGCGTTGCCGTCGTCGCAGGGCGTACCGTCGGCCACCAGCGGGTCGGAGCAATCCACCCTCGTCGTGACCAGCACCGATTCGGACGTGTTCAGAGCGCAGTTGGGACCCGGACCGATCCGGCGCTTGGGCACCGAGTCTCCGCTCGCCGAACGGTCGAACGTGGTGACCGAGCGGTCGCATACGGCGCTGCTGGCGTGGGAATTCGCGGCGACGATCTCGTCGTTCACCCGGTCGAGCACGATGCCGATCGGATTGCACAGCCCGGTGTCCGGTCCGGAGACCTGACGGACAGGTGCCGTGTCGCCGGACGCCGACCGCGGGAACACGACGAGGCTTCCCGGAGACGCTGTGTCAAAGAAGCTGTCCGACACGATCATCTCGTCGTGGGCCAAGTCGAGGGCGATCGATTGCGCGTTGTTGAATCCCGTGCTCGGTCCTTGGACGGTGCGGAGCGGAGCGGTATTTCCGGACGCCGTCCGCGGGAAGACAGCGATCGAGCCGCCGTTCGCGACCTTGTAGTTGACGACGAACAGCTCGTCGTGAACGAGGTCGAGGGCCATCCCTATCGGACCGTTGATACCCGTCTGAGGTCCCTGGAGAACCCGCAGAGGTGCCGTGTTCCCGCTCGCGCTCAAGTCGAACACCGTGATGAACGAGGCATTGGTGATGTCGTTCGCGACGTAGAGCTCCTGGTGGACCGAATCCACGGCGAGCCCAGCGGGCCGGTTGAGGAGAGTGAGCGGCCCCGTGATCGTCCGCTTCGGCGCGTCGCTCGGGAAATTCGCACCGGCATCGTAAACGTTGACGCTTGCCCCCTGGGCATCGGTGAGGTTGTTCGCGACGAACAGGTCGTTGTGAAGGAAGTCAAGTCCCAGGGTGTGAGGCTGGTTGAGGCCGGTGCGGATCGTCCGCATCGGGGAAACGTCCCCGTCCGAGTTTCGCGGGTACACCGTGATCGTGTTCGCCGCGTAATTCGAGACGAAGGCCACCTCGGTCGAGCAGTCGACCGGCGCGCCGGCGACGCACGATCCGGCGCGGCAGGTGTCTCCCTGCGTGCACGCGTTGCCGTCGTTGCAGGGTGAGCCCTCCGCCATGGACGGATTCGAGCAGCTTCCCGAGGCCGGATTGCAAATGCCGGCCGCGTGGCACTGATCCAACGCGACGCAGACGACCGGATTCATGCCGGTACAAACGCCCGCCTGGCAGCGGTCGGTCTGGGTGCACGCGTTGCCGTCGTTGCAGGACGTTCCGTCCGCCTTCGCCGGATTCGAGCACGCTCCGGTCGCAGGATCGCAGCTGCCGGCGTCGTGGCACGCGTCGCTGGCCGAGCAGACCACCGGATCGCCGCCCACGCAGACGCCCGCCCGGCAGGTGTCGCTCTGCGTGCAAGGGTTGCCGTCGCTGCAAGAGCCGTCGACGTTCTGATAGCTGCAGGCGGCCCCCGGCGTTCCGGCGTTGGCGCAGACATCCAGCGTGCACGGGTTCCCGTCGTCGCAGTCGGCGTTCGCACCGCAGTGGCCGAAGTAACGCCAGGTGTCGCCGGCGAGAAGGGAGGTGCCGGCGCCGCCGTACAGAACGACGCGCCCTCGCGTACTGTCGTAGGTCATGGCCGCGTGAAGGCGGTTCGACGGGCCACCCGAAGGCATCGTCTCCGTCCAGGCGGAGCCGTCCCATTCCCAAGTGTCGCCGAGAATCGAGCCGTCGTACCCGCCGAACAGCACGATGCGCCCGCGCTGGCTGTCGCCGGTCATCGCGGGGGCGTAGCGGGCCGACGGATTGATCGCGCTGGCCCGCTCGACCCACGCGGCGCCGTCCCACTCCCAGGTGTCCGCACGGACGTCAAAGCCGTCGAACCCGCCAAAGACGACGACGCGCTGGCGCTGCGCATCGTAGGCGCAGGCGTGATGGTACCGGGCCACCGGACCCGTCGCGGGCGTCTTGTCCACCCAGTCGGTGCCGTCCCACTCCCACGTATCTGCGAGGATCCCCGAAGAGCCGTACCCGCCGAAGAGAACTACGCGGCCGCGGGAGTTGTCGTAACCCAGAGTGTGGCCGAAGCGGGCCGGCGGACCGGTCAGAGGAGTCTTCTGGACCCAGTCCGTCCCGTCCCACTCCCAGGTGTCTCCGAGAAGTCCCGACGAACCGTTTCCGCCGAACAACACGACCTTCCCGCGCGCGCTGTCGTAGGCCATCGCGGGAAAGAGACGGGCGGATGGCGAGGTCGTCGCGGTCATCGAGGTCCATGCGGCGCCGTCCCACTCCCACGTGTCGCCGAGCGTGACGTGGCCGGCGTTTTGACCGCCGAAGATCACGGTGCGCCCGCGAGCGCTGTCGAACGCCATCCCGTGGTAGGCGCGCGCTCCCGGGTTCGCCGGCGGCGATTCGAGGAGCCAGCTCAGGACCGTGGTCGGGGCCGCTTGGGCCTGCGGCCGGTTCTCTTGGGGCGCTCCGGCCCCGAAAACCACGACAGATAGGGTCAGTACGGTCTTGAAAGCGGTGTCAGCGTATTTCACAAGTGTCTCCGCCTCCCCGACCTTGTAACCGCGCGGAGCGAATCGTCGCTGTGCGCGGCCGCCAGCACACAAAGATTCAAGACTCGTGCCCGGTCCGGCCTACTCAGGATTTCGGAGGATGCGCGTTACCGATGGCCGGATGCTGGTTTCTGGCCGCGGCGCTGACCCTTCTCGGGCGACGATCCGCTCTGTTTGCCGCCGCAGGGGCCCGTCGAGTCGACCGTCGTTCCTTGATTGCCGCACTCCAAGCTTGACGAATTGTGTGGCACGCAAACCGAAACCGTCCCGCTGCACGTGCCGCCGACCGCGTCATGGGCTGTGAACGCGATCGCGTAGACACGGCCGTCGGTCCCCCCGTCGCGCTCTACGCGGAGGAATGCGGTGTCGCTGCCGATTCCGGCCCCGTCGGGGCAGGAGGTGTCGCTCGACGAGACGACCGGCTCGTCTTGGGTGATTCCGGTCACCTCATACGTCACCGTGCCGCCAGGATTCGAGACGCCGTCAATCGTCACCTTTGCCATGCGGCTGTTGGGCGGCCAGAGGACCGTGTCGCTGGGATGGGCAGAGCTGCAGTCCAGCGCGGGGTGGCAACTGGGATCCGGATCGTGACGGCAGCCCGTCGCGGGATCGCACGAGTCGAGAGTGCAGTCGTTGCCGTCGTCGCAGTTTCGCGGAACGGCCGTGCATGTGCCGTTCGAGCAGCTATCGTCGGCCGTGCAGGCGTTTCCATCGTTGCAGGGGCCGACGATGTTCTCGTGCGCGCAGGCGGCTGCCGGCGTTCCGGCGTTCGAGCAGAAATCACGAGTGCACGGATTCGCATCGTCGCAGTCGCCATCGGCGCCGCATTGGATGGCGTAGAGCCAGGTATCGCCGAAGGGAGCCGATGCCGAGGCGCCCCCGAATAGCACGACCCGGTCCCGCGATCCGTCGTACGCCAGGGCGGGATGAAGCCGGGGCGAAGGGCTCCCGGAGGGGGTCGTCTCGGTCCAGCCGGAGCCGTCCCATTCCCACGTGTCGCCGAGAATGGCTCCGTTGTACCCGCCGAAGAGCACGATGCGGCCCCGCGCGCTGTCGTAGGTCATCGAGTGACCGTAGCGAGCCGAGGGGTTGGTCGTCGAGGCCTTCTCGACCCAAGCGGCGCCGTCCCACTCCCACGTGTCGGCGCGGACGTCGCCACCGTCGAAGCCGCCGAAGAGAACGACCCGTGCGTGATCGGCGTCGAACGCCAGAGCATGGTGATAGCGGGCCGCAGGGCCGGTCGCGGGCGTCTTGTCGACCCAGTCGGCTCCGTCCCACTCCCACGTGTCGCCCAAGATGCCCGCGGAACCGGTGCCTCCGAAGAGAACCACGCGGCCGCGCGAGCTGTCGTACGCCAACGAGTGACCGTACCGGGCGGTCGGATTCGTCGTAGGCGTCATCTGCACCCAGTCGGTCCCGTCCCACTCCCACGTGTCGCCGAGAAGTCCCGACGCGTTGTAGCCGCCGAACATCACGACGCGCCCGCGGGCGCTGTCGTACGCCATGGCCGGAAAATCTCGCGCCGGGGGGGTCACGGAGGATGAGCTCTCGGCCCAAATCGTGCCGTCCCATTCCCACGTGTCGCTGCGGAAAGCGTGAGAGGCGTCCTGACCGCCGAACAGAACGGTTCGCGCGCGGGTGAGGTCGTAAGCCATCGCGTGATAGGCGCGGGCGGCGGGCGATGTCTGGGGAGCCTGTTGGAGCCAGCCGGATACCATGGACGGGGCGACGGGGGCCTGACGCTCGCCGCCCCGGGGCGCTCCCGCCGTGAGACCGACGATCGCGATGGCGACTACGAATTTCAGATCGAGGTCCACTCGTTTCATAAACGTCTCCGAGTCCCCGACCGTGGCGCGGCGATCTGCGGTTATTCGTCAGGCACCGCCGCTACCACCCTTCGGTTCAAGACGCGTGCCCAGCCGTCCCATGGCGCACACGCTTCCCACACAGAGACGATAGGAGTTAGGTGGGATCGGGGCTCATGGTCGCGCATCGCGACACGGTCAATCGACCGGCGAGCCCTGCGGCTCGACACGTACCGCAGCGCCACGTGGCGACGACGCGCTTGGCGATCCAGTGCAATCGGCAGATGGGGCAGGTGTGAACGTAAATGACGGTCGATCCCTCGCGTCCGCGCACGGAGGCCGGCACGGACGCTTCGGTCCAGCGAACGCGCGCCTCGTACCCAGCGCGCCGCATGAAGTCTTTCCATTCGGGACCGTGCGCACGTGCGCGGCGCCCGTGGAGAAGCCAAGTCGCGACGTGCGCGGCCTCGTGGCATACGACCTCGCGGAGCGCTTCGGGATCCGCATCCTGCAGGCCCGGGTTGAGACGGATCACGCCGGCGCGCGGCGAGCAGCGGCCGAGAGAGCGTTGAAGGCGCTCGCTGAATTCGATGCGCACGCGGTCGGGAAGCTCGGGAACTCCCCAGGCCGCCGACCAGTCCGCCAGCCATTCTGCGTAGGCCACCCCATTCACCACGCGCATGCGGGGATACTACGCGCAATTCGGTGTCGCTTTTCCGGTGGTGCGGTTTTCGACCCGCCGGTACCCTCTCCTGCATGAACCTTCAGCCGACGCACGAGGCGATGTTCGCCGCGTTCCTGGCCGGGGACGAGACGTACGACGGCGTCTTCTACACGGCCGTCAAGACAACCGGGATCTTCTGCCGGCCCGGGTGTCCGGCCCGCAAACCGCTCGCGAGGAATGTGATGTTCTACGCGACGGTGCGCGAGGCGATGTTCGCCGGATACAGGCCGTGCAAGCGGTGCATGCCTCTCGAGACCCCCGGTAAACCGCCGGAGTGGGTCGCTTGTTTGCTCGCTCGAGTGGACGCCGAGCCCGACGCGCGCATCCGCTCTGCCGACCTGAGGGCGTCCGGGATCGACCCCGGACGCGCGCGTCGATGGTTTTCGACGCATTACGGCATGACCTTCAGCGCCTTTTGCCGGGCGCGTCGGCTGTCGAGTGCGTTGGCGGCGATCCGCCGAGGAGGCAGCGTGGACGACGCGGTGTACGACAGCGGCTATCTGTCTCACAGCGGCTTCCGGGACGCGTTCGCCCGCACATTCGGCGCGACGCCCGGCAAGGGTGGCGCGGTCGACGCCGTATCGCTCTCCTGGATGGAGAGCCCCTTGGGGCCGCTGATCGCGGGGGCGGACGATCGCGGCATCGGCCTGCTCGAGTTCTCGGATCGACGGATGCTCGAAGCGCAGCTTCGGACGCTCGCGCGCCGGCTGCGCCGAGCGTTGGTACCCGGCGAGCATCGTCACTTGGAGCAGCTCCGCACCGAGCTCGCCGAGTACTTCGGCGGAACGCGCAAGACGTTCGACGTTCCGCTGCACGCTCCCGGCACCCCGTTTCAGGAGCGCGTCTGGAAGGTGCTCCTCGAGATCCCGTTCGGCGAGCTTCGCTCGTACGAGCAGATCGCCGTCGCGATCGGCGCGCCGAAAGCCGTGCGTGCCGTGGGCCGCGCGAACGGGATGAACCGCATCGCGATCGTCATCCCCTGCCACCGCGTCGTCGGCAAGGACGGCACGCCCACCGGCTACGGCGGCGGCATCTGGCGCAAACAGCGGCTTCTCGAGCTCGAGCGAAGAGGGGGCGCTCCGCTCTTCTGAGCGCGGGGAGGCTCGCCTAGATTCTTCCTTCCTTGCGATGAAGGTCGTCGAGCCACGTCCGCGCCAAGCGCGAGCGAGGGTGTTCGTGACCGAGCGCGGCCTCGATGTCGTGGGCGCCGCCCTCGAGCAGCGGCTCGGCTTCGGCGTACTTGCCTTGAACGGTGAGGCAGTGCCCGAGCTGGATCGCCGCGAGTCCACTCCGACGGTCGTGCGGCAGGAAGACGTGTTGGGAGCACTCGAGCGCCCGCCTCAACAGGAGTTCGCCCGCCGAAGCGCGCCCGGTGTCGGTGAGGATCATTCCACGCACGCCCTCGCTCCACGCGGTCATCGGGTTTCCCGCGGGTACCTTGGCGTTGAGAATCGCGAGCGCGGCGTCGATTTCCCGCTCGGCCTCGGCGAACCGGCCTTCCATCCGGTAGAGCTCCGCCAGATTCGCTCGGCTCGGCGCGAGATAGGAGGCATCCTCGGGCCCCAGTGACGCCGTGAACGCGCTGATGGATTCTCGGAGCAGGGGTTCCGCGTCTCGGTAATCGCCGCGGATCCGCAGAGCCGTTGCGATGTTCCCCTTGTTGATGGCGACCTCGAGAGGCTTGGGACCCGGGAGCGCCTCGAGGGATGCGATCGCTTCGCGGTAATAGCGGATCGCTCCGTCGAGATCGCCGCGCGCGTCGTGAATCAGCCCGAGATTGCCCAGCGCGGCACCGGCGATCGGATGGCCGCCGGGCGCGTACCGCTCGACGAGGGAGAGGGTCTCGTCGAGAAGGGGCTCGGCGCTCCTCGGATCCCCGCGGCTCCAGAGCAGCAAGCCGAGATCGTTGACGAGCATCGCCAGCCGCAAGCCGTGCTCCGGAAGCGACGCTCGCAGAATCCCGATCGCATGACGCTGGAGCCTCTCCGCTTCGTCGTACCGTCCGCTGAAGTACAGGGGCGCCGCGAGCCACCCCTCGAGGTCGGCGTAGTCCGGGTGGTTCTCGCCGACGAGTCCGCGTTCGATCTCGAGGGCGCGGCGGAGCTGCACCTCCGACTTGTCGAAGATGCCGAGGCTGCGGTAGGTCTTCCCGAGCGTCTTCCGAATGGCGACTTCCGCGTCGGGACGGCCTGCGAAATCGGTCCCGGCCCGCTCCGCCGCCTGATCGAGCACTTCGGCGATCGTCGTGGCGACCCCACGCCCTCGTCCCCGGGTATAGGCCGTCGCGTCCGCGGAGCCGAGCATCCCTTCGAGGAAGGAGCTCATCGCCTCGGCTCGCGCGCGTTGGTCGTTCGCGAGCTCTGCTTCGAGGCGCGCGCGCCGCGCCTGTGACAGCGCAGCGACCAGGCCCGCGATGAGGCTCAACAGAACGAGCGCGCCCGCTGTGACCTGAACGCGGTGGCGGCGAACGAAGCGGGTCGCGCGGTAAACGACGCTGTCACCGCGAGCTGCGACCGGGAGCTGGTCGAGGTGCCGCCGGACGTCGGCGGCGAGCTGCTCCACCGACGCGTACCTCCGCTCGGGCTCTTTCCGCAGCGCCTTGAGAACGATATTGTCGAGATCGCCCCGCAGCCGCCGGGCGGCTCGCGGAGCGCGGTGCGCCAGCTTTGCGCTCGGCCGCTCGGGCTCCTCCTCGCAGATCACCCGCTCGGCCGACGCGAGCGACGAGTCGGGAAACGCGTACGGGTGCTCTCCGGTCAGGAGGCGATAGAGGAGGATGCCGAGCGCGTAGACGTCGCTCGACGTGGTGATGCGCAGTCGCTTGACCTGCTCGGGGCTCGCGTACTCCGGGGTCAGGACCGCTGCCTCGGTGCGGGTGGGGGCAAATCCTGCGGTCGGATCCGGCTCGAGGAGCTTCGCGATGCCGAAGTCGAGCAGCTTCACGACGCCGTCGCCGTTGACGAGGATGTTCGACGGCTTCAGGTCGCGATGCACGACGAGATTCCGGTGCGCGTGCTGCACCGCGGCGCAGACGTCGAGGAACAAGGCGAGACGCTCGTCGATACCGAGTCCTCGGAGCTCGCAGTACCGGTCGATCGGCTCGCCGACGACGAATTCCATGACGAGGTACGGCAGGCCGTCGGCCGTCGCGCCGCCATCGAGCAGCCGTGCGATGTTCTCGTGTTCGAGCTGGGCCAGAGCCTGCCGCTCGATGGCGAAGCGGCGCACGAGGTCCTCGGAGGCCACAGGCCCTCCGACGACTTTCACCGCCACTTGCTTGACGAAGGCGCCGTCGACGCGCTCGCCCAGCAAGACGGTTCCCATCCCGCCGCGGCCGAGCAGCCGCACGATCCTGTAGGGACCGATCGAGCGCCCCATCCAGGCCGCGGAACCGGCCTCATCGATCACGGAGGCGGCTTCGCGGGCCACTGCGTCTTCGAGGAAGCCGCCGGTCCGGTCGTGAGCCCGCAGAAGCGACCGGAGCCGTTCCGCGAGCTCCGAATCTTCGCGGGCGATTCGCTCGACGAAGGCTTCGCGGCCTTCGGGCGACATCTCGGCGGCCTCGATGAAACGCTGCTTGAGCCGATCCCAATGAGCGGCATCGCTCATCGTGCGTCGCCCGACAGCTCGGCGTAGAGCCAGGCACGGGCCATCGCGGATTCGTGCTTGATCGTGGCCGATGAGAGCCCGAGCACTTCCGCGACCTCCTCGACCGACAGCCCGGCCACGTACCGCAGCTCGACGATGCGCACTTGACGCCCGTCGATCGCCTCGAGGCGCTTCAGCGCCTCGTCCAGCGAGAGCAGCTCGTAGGCGTTCTCCCCGGGGGCCTTGATCGCAGGGCTCAGCGTGACGCGAATCTCGTCGCCGCCGCGCTTCTCGGTCTGCCTCGCCCGCGCGTGGTCGACCAGGATCTGCCTCATGACGCGCGCTGCCAGGGCCAGCAGTCTCGGCCGGTCCTGCACGTCGAGGCGACGCGCGCCCGCGAGACGCAGATACGCTTCGTGGACGAGAGCGGTCGGTTGGAGCGTGTGCCCCGCCGGCTGCCCGCGCATCGCCCGCCCTGCGATCTTGCGCAGCTCCCCGTAGAGCTCGGGCACGATCTGGTCGAGCGGCGTCTCCGGTCCGTTGGAAGCGTTCATGCGGTCCTCTTGCGAGCGGCGCTCAGGCGAATGTACGCCCACGATCGTTCCGACTCCACCGGCCAGCCCTCGAAGGCGTTTTTCTCGTTCTCCTCCATGGAACGTCGATCGGATTGGAAAGGAGAGCGCAATGTCACCCGATGTCCGCAGCTCTATCTCGCGCCGCCTTCCGGCGAGCGCCGTCGTCATCTTCGGTGCTGTCGGCATTCTGGCGGCAGGGCCCGCACTCGGGGCGGCGTTCACCGACATCCCGGCGAAGGAGGTCGCCGTCAGCGCACCGCTTCCGGCGGTGCCGAGCCAGGACGTCCTTGCCTTTGCCGCGGGGAAGCCCGACGGACAGGTGGGTCTTCTCATGATGGAAGACAGCCGGATCAAGGCACGCCACTCGGGGGACGGCGGCGCGACCTTTGGGGCCGAGACCGGATTGCCCGCAGGCGAGCCGGCCGTCAAGCTGCCGAACGCGGCCCTCTCTCCGGATGGGAAGGCCTACGTCGTTTGGCTCTCGGCCGACCCGGCCGGAGACATCGGGCTTCGGCTCGCGCGGACCGACGACCTAGGACAATCCTTTACGACACCCGTGACGCTCGTCGCGAGCGGCGCCGCGTCATTCGGAGTGGGAAACGTCTCCATCGCCTCCGGCGCGGCGGGCAAGGTGGCGATCGTCTACCGAGGACACGAGGCTTCCGACCCTTACGTCATAGCCTCCACTGATTCCGGAGCCACGTGGACCGCTCCCGTGAGGGTCGACAGCGGCATACCCGTCGGGTCGTCGCCGACGGGTCACGAGCGGATTACGATGGACGCCGCAGGGCGGATCTTCGTCGTCTACCGGCAAGACCGCGGGAGCGGCGATTCGATCTACTACACGCGATCGACCGATGGCGGCCTCACCTTCGCTCCTGAGTCCACGCTGACGCTTCCGGCGCACGTGAGCTCGGAGAAGCCCGACGTTGCGGTCGCTTCGGACGGAAACGTGCTCCTCTCGCTGTGGGAGCGCGCGGGAACCAATCACATCTACGTCATGCGCTCCGTCGACCACGGTGTGACCTACACCAACGTCCTCGATCGCGCGCTGGCGAGCGACAACAACATCATCGAGCCGAAGCTCGAGGTGGACCCCACGACCGCCGTGTCCTTCGTTCACTGGATTCGATCGTCCAACACGGTCGTCGTCGATCGCTCCGCCGATTCGGGCGCCACCTGGGGAGCGGACCAAGTGATCACGACGACTCCCTCCCAAGCGCCGGCCGTCCTGTTGCCGGGCGGCGCGACGCTGGGCCGGACGTCGGCAGGGACGTGGGTCATCGGATGGACCGACGGACGTGCCGACGCATACGCCGCGACGCTCACGAGTGTCTACATCCGCGTGTCGACGGATCAGGGTGTCACCTGGGGGGCGGAGCAGCGGGTCGACAGCGGAGCCGCCGGCACGCACGCCAGCACGCTTTACTCTCTCGTCGCGACCCAAAGCGACACGGTCTTCGTGCTCTATCTCGACGGGCGGGACGACGTCGAGCGAAGTTTCAATTTCTACGGCAACCGCGCCACGGCGAGCTCACCGACGTTCGGGCTGGACTACCGCGTGGACGGCGACGATGGAACCGTGTCGCCCTCCGTCCTGGATCAAGTGGCGGTCGCCGTCGACGGCGGGACGCACGCCTACGAGGCATTTCCCGCGTTCACGACCGGACCCCAATCCGACGTTCTCGTCGCGGTGAGCGCGGATTCCGGGCGGCACTTCGCCACACCGGTCCGCGTAGGTTCGACGACCGCCGGATCGCGCATCGCGCTCCTCCCCCAGATTCGCGCGTTTTCCGACGGAAGGGTTTACCTCGTCTACATGAGCGACAACCCCGGGGTCGGGCGCGAGATCCGCTTCAATCGATCGACCGACTTCGGGGCGACCTGGCAGCCGAGCGATAAAGTGCTGGCCACGCTCTCCGCGCACACCCCCGGCTATTTCGAGTTCTTCGACTGGCCGGGCACCGACATGGCCGCGCTGTCCGACGGGACGGTCTACGTAGCCTGGTCCGATGTCGCGAACGTGTTCTTCGCGAAATCGATCGATAGCGGGGCCACCTTTTCGACGTCGGACGTCGATCAGGACAACCGCGGCAAGAATCGCTACCCGCGCGTCTGCGCCAGCGGAAGCTTCCTGGCCCTGTCCTGGCTGAGCCCCAACGTCTCGAACGGGCCGCTCAGCGTCTGGGCGATCACGAGCGCGGACAAAGGCGTGACCTGGGCCGCGAGCCACGAGCTGCGAACCGACAACAGCGGAACGAACACGACGGGCGCCGACGACCACGCCATCGCCTGCGACGGATCGGGCCACGCGGTCGTCGTGTGGCCGGACACCAGGAACCTCACGAATTACCAGTTGTTCTCGAGCCGGTTCAACGGCGCGACCTGGTCGGTGGATGCGGCGCTGACCACGCCCCCGGGCGTCCATCAGCGTCTGCCGAGCCTGGCCTACGTCGGCGGGACCAACGTCGTCGTCGTCTACGAGGACTTTGCCGACGGGATCTACGCGAGCCGGTCGACGGACGGCGGAGCGACGTTCCCGAGCTACCAACGGCTGGACTCCGCCGCGCCGGTCCAGGCGGCGCCGTCCTATCTCGGCCGCCTCACGACGGACGGCGCCGGTCATGTCTGGGTCTCGTGGCTCGACCAGAGCGCCGGTCTGCTCCCTTCTCTCGTCGTGCGGCACTCCGGCGATTCGGGCGCGACGTATGGCGCCGTCTACCGGCTCGATCGGAAGACGCCGCAGGGAGCCTTTCAGAGCAGCAACCTGACCGGCGGTCTTGGATTCGTGGACAGCAGCGTCCTGCCCCCCTACGGGCGCGTGGCCGACGCGTTCCCGGGCGCCGCGATCTTCGGCTGGGCCGCCGAGCGGGAGAGCTTCACTCTGGACGCGCTGGCGAGCGCGTACGACGTCAACGATTTCGACCGCGACGGCACAGCGGGCGGCTCCGATTGCAACGACTTGGATCCCGACGTCCAGCACGCGCCGGCCGAGATCGCCTCCGTCGCGCTCTCCAAGGTGGGCGGCGCCACGCGGTTGTCCTGGACATCCCAGGATCCCACCGCGGGCGTCGCAACCACCTACGATGTCGTCTCCGGACTTCTATTGGACCTGCGCTCCTCGGGAGGATTCGCCGCGGCGATCTGCCTTCAGAACGGAATCCTCGACACGCCGTTCGACGACCCGCGCAGCGCGCCGGCGGCCGGAAACGGCTTCTACTACCTGCTTCGAGGAAGGAACTCTTGTGGCATCGGGACGTACGGGAACTCCTCGATCGTCCCCGACCCGCGGGATGCTCTGGACGCCGCGTCGCCTTGCCTCTGAGATGGGGCCGAGTATTTGCTGACTGCGGCCGAAAATCGCTGTAGATTTTGGCAATGACCCCATCAAAGCTTTTACCCGTTGCCGTCGGGTTGTGCCTGGCGGTTTCCATTTCCGTAATTCACGCCGGCGACGAGGGCAAGACGGTCGGCCGCGTTCGCGTGACGACGCTGCTCGGCGGCGCGGACGCCAGCACGGACGCGGTGGGCGCCGCTCTCGCGAGCCAGTTCGCTCCGCCACAGGGAAAGCGATTTCCCGACAAGCGGATCATCTCGATCCGGCCGCGATCGGGGGAGCCGGCGCGATTCGACGCGACGATCTACGACTACACGGTCGAGAAAGCATTCGACCTGGTGGTGGACCTGAAAGGGCGGGAGATCGGCCGCAAGGAGATCCCCGAGCAGCCCGCGCGATCGATGGACGAGCTGGCCGACGCTTCGACGATCGTCCGTGAGAACCAGGCCTTCGCCGAGGCGCTGGCGACGGGCGCCTTGATGATCTACGAGCCGATGCCGGCGATCACGGTCGACGCCGATGGCCGCCGCCGGGTCAACGTCGGCGTGATGACCCCCTCGACGGCCGGTGCATCGATGAAGACCAACGAGATCGTCTCGGTCCACATTCCCACCGCGTCGATCGCTCGCTACCCGTCGGGTGCGCCGGACAGCTCGCGCGCGCAGCTTCTGGCTTGCGGACCAAACACGTCGGGCTGCTCTTACAGCATCACGCAGCCCTGTAGCTACTACCAGGTCTCCTGGCCCACCACGAGCCCGGTCTGGAAGCTGAACATCAGACACCCGAGCTGCACGACGTCGGTTCAGTCCAACGGCACCGGCCTCGAGCTCACGAACGTCTATTACCAAGGACGGCTGATCCTGAAGCGCGCCGAGGTTCCGGTCTTGAACGTCCTCTATTCCGGAAACACCTGTGGCCCGTACCGCGACTGGCTGTACTCGGAAGATTGTTTCAACGCCCCGGGCACCGACGTGCCGGTCAGCGGCTCCGGCATCCGCGTCGCGTCGAGCTCTCCGTCGACTCTTTGCGAGTCGGGAAGCGACGCGGGGAACTTCCACGGCATCGCGATCTTCGACCAGGGGGACGCTCTCTGGCTGATGACCGAGACGAACGCCGGCTGGTACCGCTACGTCATGGAATGGCGGCTCCACCTGGACGGGACGATCGAGCCGATCTTCGGCTTCGGCGCGACGACCAACAGCTGTACCTGCAATCTGCACTACCACCACGCCTACTGGCGCCTGGAATGGGCGATCGATGCGGTGTCGGACGGCACCAACGACGACCCCGCGACGGGGATCAACACGCTGGAGCGGCGGGTCGCCGGATCCCAAGACGACTACACGCAAGTCGCCGCCGAGGGAACCTTTGTTCGACCGGCGAGCGGCGGGGACAAGGACTACTTCCGCATCAAGAACGTCGCCACCGGCGACGGGTACATCCTCGAGCCCGGAGCGCTGGACGGCACCGCCTACAACGACAGCTATGGCAAGTGGGATCTCGCGGCGCTGGCGTTGAACGCGGGTGAGATCGACGACCCGAACAGCAACACCTCGATCAACGTGGATCCGTGGATCAACGGGGAAGCGCTGGGCGACACGAAGAGGCTCGTCACCTGGTACCACGCGACGTACACGCACAACGACCCGAACGGGACCGGCGAAGCCTGTGAGCTCGCGGGACCGAGGCTGGTCCCGCTGAATCCGTGCGCCGGCTCGATCGCGATCGATCGCAATGCGTACACCTGTAGCTCGACGGTCTCCGTGACGCTCAACGACTCGGACCTCGCGAACACGGGAACGGCGACGCTCGGCGTGACCTCCGCCACGGAGCCGGTTCCCGAACCGCTGGTGCTGACGGAGTCCCCGGCGGGCTCCGGCCGGTTCGTCGGAACGATCGCCACGTCCACCGGCCCACCCGCCAACGGCGACGGCAAGATCTCGGTGGTCGACGGCGACTCGATCGACGTCCATTACGTCGACGCATCCTCCTGCGGCACGCCCAACGTCCCGGTTGACAAGATCGCTGCGATCGACTGCTCGGCCCCGGTGATCTCGGCCGTCCAGGTGGTGCCGGGAACGAGCACGGCGACCGTGAGCTGGACCACGAATGAGCCGGCCAGCGGCGTCGTGCACTACGGGACGACGGTGCCGACGACGTTGACCGCGGCGTCGACCGGTACCTCCTTGACCCACGCGGTCACGCTCACCGGCCTCTCGGACTGCACGACCTACTACTACTGGGTGGAGTCCGCGGATGTCGCGGGGAACGTCGCCGCGAGCAACGGCGGGGGCGGCTACTACGCGTTCACCACGGCGCAATCGCACGCCGTAAGCTTCACGAGCACCGATACACCCATCGCGATCCCGGACAACAACCCGACCGGCGCGACGAGCACGATCAACGTCGCCGACTCCTCGCTGGTGCAGGACGTCAACGTCACGGCCAACATCAGCCACACGTACGATGGAGATCTGGTTCTTTCGCTGATCACGCCTTCGAGCACGTCGATCCTCCTCTCGAACCGGCACGGTGGATCGGGGAACAACTTCCAGGGCACGATCTTCGACGATGAGGCGGCGACGGCCATCGGTTCGGGCTCGCCTCCGTTCGCAGGCTCGTACCGGCCCGACACCCCGCTGTCCGCGGCTGACGGACAGTCGGCCGCGGGGAGCTGGCGGTTCAAGGTCGTCGATCAAGCCGCGATCGACACGGGTACGATCAACAGCTGGACGCTGAGCTTGGTTTTCCCGAGCCAGACCTGCCCGTCTTCCGGGAATCCGCCGCCTGTTCCAGACGGCTCATTTGGCACGGGCATGACCGTCTCGCAGTTCACCGGCGCCGTCTCGGGGTTGCACCTCACGTGGGATACGACGAGCTGTCCGGCCAAGAACGCGCATCTGCTGTATGGGACGCTCCAAAACGTCGCATCGTACGCGCTCGATGGAGCGGTCTGCGGCCTTGGTCCGCTCGGCAGCTACGATTGGGTGGGCGCCCCGAGTGGTGATCTCTGGATCGTCGTCGTCGGCGACGATGCTGTCTCAACGGAAGGCACGTGGGGAACGGACAGTGTCGGCCAAGACCGCGGGGGAACGACGGCCTCCGGATACTGCGGCTTCGCCGCGAGGAACAACACGGGCACCTGTCCGTAGCGCACCGCAACTTTCGTTCGCGGGGCCTTGCTCCATCGCCCGATTCACGTTCATACTCCCGTGCGCTCGCAGCGCACGGGAGCATGCGGCGTTCCCAGGAGGATTGGCAATGGCGGTGAAAAAGAAGGCGGCGCCCTCGAAGTCGAAAGCGAAAGCAAAGCCAAAGACGACGGCTTCGAAGCCCGCCGCTTCGAAGGGGTCGAAGGCCCCGAAGGCGATGAGCCAGGAAGAGATGATGGCGCAGTGGCAGGCAGCTTCGACGCCTTCCGCGGGTCACGCGCGCTTGATGCCCATGGTCGGGACCTGGAAGGCGAAGACGAGTTTCACGATGGCGCCCGGCGCTCCGCCGGAGACGCACGGCGGGACGTCGGTTCATCGCCTCGTGCTGGGCGGCCGGTACCTCGAGCAGACCTACAAAGGTCTTTCGATGGGAATGCCGTTCGAGGGAATCGGTTACACCGGCTACGACAATGCGCAGCGAAAGTATGTTGGGACCTGGATGGATACGTTCGGCACGGGATTCATGACCAGCATCGGAACCGGGCAGCCGGCCGACGACCGGATCGATTTCGTGGCCGAGGCGATCGAGCCCTCGGGGGCCAAGAAGGTGTTCGACGCGATCATCCGCATCAAGGATCACTCGCACCACTCGTATGAGATGTGGACCAAGGGGCCCGACGGAAAGAAGTACCGCGTCATGCTCATCGAGTACGAAAGGGGGTAAGCGATGCCGTTCGGAAGTCTTTGGTGGCAGGTCATCGTCGCTGCGATCGTCGTCTTCGTGATCAGCTCGATCCTCCACATGGCGCTCAAGTACCACCGCTCTGATTTCAAGCCGCTTCCCAACGAGGACGGCGTGCGCGATGCGCTCGGGAAGGGCTCTCCCCCGCCGGGGCTCTACCACACTCCGTACTGCTCCGACATGAAGGAGACGCAGGAGCCCGCGAAGAAAGCCCAATTCGAGAAAGGGCCGGTGGCCATCGTCACCGTCCTTCCCACCGGGCTTCCGGCGATGCCGAAGTACCTGGGGCAGTGGTTCCTCTATTGCTTCCTCGTCAGCTTCACCGCCGCCTACGTCGCGCGGATGACCCTTCACCCCGGCGATGGCGGAATGCTCGTCGTCCGCGTGACGGGAACCGTGGCGTTCGCGGCGTACGCGTTCGGGAACATCCTCGATTCCATTTGGAAAGGGCAGCCGTGGTCCAACACCGGGCGCGCGCTGGTCGACGGCGCGATCTACGCGGTGGCGACCGGCGCGACGTTCTGCTTTTTTTGGCCCAAGGCCTGATGTGGAGATCCATTGTGGGCTCGAAATACATCGCGAATCTCTATGAGATGAAGATCACGGGCGAGCGATCGCAGGGAGCCCGGTTCGCGTCGGGACACACCCCGATCGCGTTCGGACTGGGCGCGGTCAAGCTCGGCTACAACCTGACCGAGATCCCTCCGGGCAAGACCGCCTTCCCGTACCACTTTCACTACGTCAACGAAGAGATGTTTCTCGTGCTCGCGGGAACCGGGAAGGTGCGCATGCCCGACGGCACGCATCCTCTGAAACCGGGTGACCTCGTGTGCTGTCCTCCGGGGGCGGATGGCGCGCACCAGATCATCAATGACGGCACGTTGCCCCTTCGCTACCTCGCCCTGAGCACGATGCAGGATCCGGAGGTCGTCGAATACCCGGATAGCGCGAAGTACGGCGTCACCGTCGGCCGGAAGCCGGGCGGCACACCGCAGGAATCCACCTTCCGCGTCCTCGCGTTCAAGAAGGACGGGGTCGACTACTGGGCCGGCGAAGGCACCTAGGGGCCACTCCTTCGCGTGGTCGGCGCAGGTGGGCCCTGCTGTGCGCAGCGGTCGCGACGCTGGCGTGTGCGACGGCGACACCTCGTGAGACACCGAAGGGATCCGCGATGACGCCTGTCCCGGCGAGCGCGGCGTCACACGTGCGCCTGGAGGTTGCCGCGGACCAACTCCATCACCCGCTCGGGATGGCGTTCGCGCCCGGCGACCCCGAGAAGCGTCTCTTCATCGTCGAGAAGGGGGGCACCCTCGTCGTGATGAAGTCGGGGACTGCCCCTGTCTCCTATTTGAGCCTCAAAGAGCGCGTGTCGCGGGGGAGCGAGCAGGGACTTCTCGGTCTCGCTTTCGACGAGAAGTTCATGACGAACGGCAGGCTGTTCGTCAACTATACCGACAAGGACGGAGACACCCGCATCGTCGAGATCAGCGTCGCCTCGCCGACGGCCGTGCCGGCAACGATCGTGAGCGAGCGCGAGCTCTTGTTCGTGAAGCAGCCGTACTCCAATCACAATGGAGGACATCTCGTGATGACCCGCGCGGGCTGGCTGCTCATCGGCTTGGGCGACGGGGGCTCCGCAGGCGATCCCCATGGGAACTCCCACAATCCGAGGACGCTGCTCGGCAAGATGTTCCGGCTCGATCCTCCATCGAAGGCCACCAAGATTCTATCGCAAGGCATGCGCAATCCGTGGCGTTACGCGCTCGACCGCGCGACCAACGATCTGTATATCGGCGACGTCGGACAGAACCGCTGGGAAGAGGTCGACGTCGTTCCGCTCGATCAACTCGAGGCGAAGGATTTCGGTTGGAACACGATGGAGCGGAGCCACTGCTTCAAGTCGGCCTCCTGCGATACGTTCGGCCTCACGTTGCCCGTCGTCGAGTACGGCCACGACGCCGGGTGCTCGATCACCGGCGGCGTCGTCTATCGTGGGTCCGCGATCCCTTCGCTGGCCGGGACCTACTTTTACTCCGACTACTGCACCGCCTTCCTTCGGAGCTTCCGATGGACTCAGAACGGTGGACCGACGGACCAGTGGGATTGGACCGACGCGCTCGATCCCGGGCACACGCTGGCGCAAATCGCCTCGTTCGGCGAGGATGAGGCGGGCGAGATCTACGTCATCGGGCTCGGTGGAACCGTGTGGAAACTGGTGCCGCCGAAACGCTGAGGTGAGACCAAGGGGAGTGTCCCCGATCCGAGGCTCCCATGTCGATTCGACCGGTTCAACGACTCGTCAAAGCCAAGCCCACGCTGGAAGGGGCCGGCGTCCATCTGCGCCGCGCGTTCGGGTTCGGAGCCACGTCCGACTTCGATCCGTTCCTCCTCCTGGACGATTTTCGCAACGACGACCCCGAGCTGTACCTGGCCGGATTCCCCTGGCATCCGCATCGCGGCATCGAGACAATCACCTACGTGCTTGCGGGCACGGTGGAGCACGGCGATTCCCTGGGAAACCGGGGCGCAATCGCCCCCGGCGACGTTCAATGGATGACCGCGGGGAGCGGGATCATCCACCAAGAGATGCCGAAGGGAGACAACGCAGGGAAGATGCACGGCTTCCAGCTCTGGGCGAATCTCCCGGCGGCGCTCAAGATGACGACGCCGCGCTATCAAGAGGTCAAGACCGGGGACATCCCGGAGGTCACGGACGACGACGGCACGAAGGCGCGCGTCATCTGCGGCAGCCTCTGGGGAACGAAGGGCCCGGTCGACGGGATCGCGGCTGACCCGAGCTACGTCGACATCTCCGTCCCACCCGGCAGGCGCAAGACGATCCCGGTGCCGACGACGCGCCATGCTTTCGCGTACGTTTTCGACGGGTCGGGGAAGTTCTGCAACGCGTCGGGCCCGCTGGAAGTTCCGACCGAAGCCGTCGGCTGGGCCGACACGGCGCCGGCGGCGGACGTCGACAATCGCTCGCTCGTGCTCTTCGATCGCGGCGACGAGGTCACCGTGCACGCCGGCGAGAAGGGAATTCGGTTCCTTCTGGTCTCGGGAAAGCCCCTCGAGGAGCCGGTGGCCTGGTACGGGCCGATCGTGATGAACACCCAAGCCGAGCTTCGAGAGGCCTTCTTCGAGTTTCAGAACGGAACGTTTCTCAAGACGGGCAAGGCGCCCAAGCGCTGAGCGCCGAACCCGCCGGGATCAGTGTTTGCGGAACGCCGGCGCGGCCGTCGCAATCGCAAAAGAATTTGAGTCTTTCCGGAGCTCCATCGAGAGTCCTACGCTCTAGAATTCCGGCTCGAGATCGCATGGGAAACCGGAGCGAGCTACGGCGACTCATCGTAGGCGCGGTCCTGTTGACGGTCGCGGTGTCGGTCGTCTTCGCCCCGCTGCTTTCGCATCCCTTTCTGGAGCTCGACGACGACAGCTACGTCACGCGGAATCCGCACGTGTCGACGGGGCTCGGCTGGGACAACTTGACCTGGGCGTTCACGTCGTTTCATTCGTCCAACTGGCATCCGTTGACGTGGCTCTCGCACCAGCTCGACGTCGGCCTATTCGGCCTCGCTCCACGCGGTCATCACGCCACGAGCGCGTTCCTGCACGTCACGAACACGCTGCTCGTCCTCTTCGTCCTGCATCGGATGACGGGAGCGTTCTGGCCCAGCTTCTTCGTCGCCGGAGTGTTCGGCCTGCATCCCCAGCGGCTCGAATCCGTGGCGTGGGTCGCCGAGCGCAAGGATGTCTTGTCAGGGTTTTTCGGGCTTCTGACGCTCGCGAGCTGGACCCGCTACGCTGAGAAGCCGACGCGCGCGCGCTATCTCGCTTGCCTGCTCTCGTTCGCGCTGGCGCTTCTGGCCAAGCCGATGATGGTCACGCTGCCGTTGGTCATGCTGCTTCTCGACGTCTGGCCTCTCCGCCGCGCACGGCTTGCGTGGGAGGACCTCCGGCCAAGGCTCACCGAGCTGAGCCCGTTCTTGGCGATGTCTTTGGCGTCGTGCGTCGTGACGATCCTCGCCCAGCGGGCGAGCGGCTCCATCGGATCGCTCGCCGCCGTTCCGTTCACGGAGCGGCTGGCCAACGCGCTTGTCGCTTACGTCCGGTATCCGATCAAAGCGGTTTGGCCGGTGAGCCTGGCTCTCGTCTATCCGTTGCCGTCCTCGATTCCGCTCTGGCAATGGGCCGGAGCCGCCGCGATTCTCGGCGCGGTCACCACAGCCTCGCTCGCGGTGGCCGAGCGCCGGCCGTGGCTGACGGTCGGGTGGCTCTGGTACGCCGGCATGCTGGTCCCGGTGATCGGTTTGATCCAGGTCGGAACGCAATCCTACGCGGACCGCTACACGTACTTCCCGATGCTCGGCCTCGACATGGCGCTCGCCTGGAGCGCGGCCGATTTGGTCGCGTCGCGCCCGCGGTGGCGCGCTCCGGTCGCCTGCGCCGCGGTCGCCGTGCTTGCGGCGCTCGGCGTATTGACGATCTGGCAGGTCCGCTTCTGGTCGTCGAGCGAGCGCCTGTTCGACCGCTCCTTGGCGGTCAGTCCGGGAAGCGCCGTGATCCACAACAACTACGGCGCCCTGCTGCAGAGAAGCGGTCGACCGGAGGAGGCCTTGGCGCACTTCCGCGCTGCGCTCGCCGCCGATCCCTACTACGCCACCGCCCGCAAGAACGAAGGGAATGTTCTGCTCGAGATGAAGCGAACGGACGAGGCGATCTCCGAGCTGCAACGTGTCGTCCACGATGCACCCGGATACGCCGCCGGTCAGAACAGGCTCGGCGTGGCGCTCGCCACCGCCGGTCGACACGACGAGGCGTTCCCCCATCTGCGGAAGGCGGTGGAGCTGGAGCCCGCCGATCCGCGCTGGCGGGAGGATCTGGTCGTTGCCCTTCTGATCGACCACAAGGAGGCCGAGGCCGTTCCCATCTTGGATGCGGCGCTGGCCCGAGCGGATGCGACGGTCGAGGATCGCTACCTCCTGGGCGTCGCCCGGTCCCAGCAGAGGGAGCTGGACCAGGCCGCCGCCGCGTTCCAATCCGTGCTGGCGCTCGATCCGAAGCACGCCCGCGCTCTCAACCAGCTCGGGATCGTGCGCGCGCGGCAGAAGCGATTCGACGAGGCGATCGACTTCTTCCGTCGGTCGCTCGCGATCGATCCTTCTTCCAAGGATACGGAGTGGAACTTGAAGCAGGCGGAGGCGCTTCGGGGTGGAGCGAGTTGATACTGCGGAAATCTTTCAGCGTGATCCGCGCTCTCACACCCTAGAATCAGCGTCTCTTGGGGAACCCTCGATGACGTTGGAAGCCGGACGGAGCCTCGCTCACTACCGCCTCGCCGAGAGGATCGGTGAGGGCGCCATGGGCGAGGTGTGGAAGGCGACGGATTCGACTCTCGGACGCGAAGTCGCCATCAAGATCCTTCCCGCCGAGTTCGCCGCCGACGCCGAGCGGATCGGCCGCTTCGAGCGCGAGGCCAAGGTGCTGGCGTCGCTGAACCACCCGGGGATCGCCGCTATCTACGGCTTCCACGAATCCAACGGCGTTCGCTTCCTGGCGATGGAATTGGTCCCGGGTGAAGACCTGGCGCAACGGCTGGAAAAGGGGTCTGTCCCCGCTTCCGAGGCGACTGACATCGCGCGGCAAATCGCGGAGTCGCTCGAGGCAGCGCACGATCAGGGGATCGTCCACCGCGACCTGAAGCCGGCAAACGTCAAGCTCACTCCCGACGGCAAGGTCAAGGTGCTGGATTTCGGCCTCGCAAAGGCACTCGATCCGATGACGTCGGGCGGCCGTTCGGGAGTGGATTCACGGTTCTCGCCGACGGTCACGTCCTTGGGTACGGTCGCTGGCGTCATCCTGGGCACCGCGGCTTACATGAGCCCCGAGCAGGCGAAGGGGAAGGCGGTCGACCGGCGGACCGACATTTGGGCGTTCGGCTGCATCCTTTACGAAATGCTCGTCGGGCGGCGTCCGTTCGATGGCGAGGGGATTTCCGAAGTCCTGGCCGCAGTGATCATGGCGCCCATCGCGTTCGACGCGCTGCCGCCGTCGATCCCATCGCGGCTGCGCGCGCTCGTAGAGCGGTGCATGGAGCGCGACCCACGACGCCGCTTGCGTGACATCGGCGAGGCCAGGCTCGCGCTGGAAGACATCCAATCCGGCCGGGGCGACGAAAGGACGTCGCAACCCGCGACGCCACCGGCGGCAGTGACGCCTTCGGCGGTCCTGCTCGCCGGCGCGATCGTGGGGACGGCCGCAGTCACAGCGCTCATCGCTTACGGCTTGCATCGGGCCGCGGCTCCCGCGGCCGCCGTCCCTCCGGTGCGCCGTTTCGAGATCGCCGCCCAGGGGAGTTTCCGGTCCGTGAATCAGAGCCGGCTGCTCGCGATCTCACCCGACGGGAAGTCGGTCGCGTACTTCGAGGCGGGGAGGCTTTTCGTACGCGCGCTCTCGCGCATCGAGCCGACGGTCGTGCCGACCAAGGGCGAGCCGACGGTTCTGTTTTGGTCGCCCGACAACCAGGACCTCGGCTACGCCGCCGGCGGCAAGCTTTGGAAGGTGCCTGCTGCCGGCGGCGAGAGCAGTCTCATCGCCGATATCCGCATGCAGCTCACCGGCGGAAGCAGCGCGTCGTGGTGCCCCGACGGAAAGATCGTGTTCACCAGCGGCGACGGCGGCGTGATGCGCGTGTCGTCGACCGGCGGAGACTTCGAGGAGCTGGTCCCGATCGAGAAGGGCGCCGAGAACGACATCCACGACGCGAGCTGCCTCGAGGACAACAGCGTCCTCTTCGTGCCGCACTCGGTCGCTGCCCGGCCACACTCGCTCTGGATCTTCGCGAACGGCAAGCGCAAGCTGCTCGTCAAGCTGGCCGACGATCAGGACATCTGGTTCCCCGTGTACTCGCGCGCCGGGTTCATCCTCTATCACAGGCATCCCGCGAACGCGGGAGTCTGGGCGGTGCCCTTCTCTCTTGCCAAGCACGAGATCACCGGCGATCCGTTCTTGCTGGCCAACGACGGCGACGTACCGAGCGTGTCGGCTGACGGAACGCTCGTGTATTCCCGCGGATCGGGGTCGCGCCTCTCGCACATGGTCTGGGTGGACCGCTCGGGCAAGGCGGTCAAGACGATCGGGACGCCCCAGGAGCAATGGCCGTTCCCCGAGCTGTCTCCGGACGGTCGCTTCGTTGCGATCGCCGCTCGGGAGACCGAGCTGTCCGACGTTTGGATTCACGACATCGAGCGCGGATCCAAGACGCGGTTGTCCGGACGCCAGCCCGGGTACAGCTTCGAAGCTTGGTCACCTGACGGCCGCAAGCTCGTCTATTCGGAAGGGTTGACTCCGCCCGTAGCCTTGAAGTCGAAGCTCGTCGACGGGAGCGGCGATGCGACCTCGCTGGGGAACGGATGGGCCCCCGCCTATTCCGCCGATGGGCGCTACCTGCTGAGCGCGGACCTCAATCAGGACGGCGACTGGGACCTCTGGTACCGCGACCTGCGGACCGGTGGCGCCCCCGTGGCTCTGGTCAAGGGTAAGCCGGAGGAGATCGCGCCGCGGATATCTCCCGATGGAAAATACTTTGCGTACGTCTCGGACGAATCCGGCCCGGACGAGGTGTATCTCAAGCGATTCCCGGCCGGAGAGGGCCGCTGGCAGGTGTCGACACAGGGCGGTTACTGGCCACGATTCAGCCGCCGCGGCGACAAGATCTATTACGTGATCGGAGACACGATCATGGAGGTCGATGTCTCGCTCGGCTCCGAGCCGAAGCTGGGCGTCCCTCGCGCGCTGTTCACGCGCAAGCCCCTCGGTTGGGGGCTCGTATTCGGATGGCCCGCCGGTTTCGACGTCTCGCCCGATGGAAGCCGCTTCGTCGTCGTCGAGCCCCAGACCGACGCGCGCCAGCTCGGTGGCATCGTCGTCGAAGAAAACTGGGAGAGAGCGAAATAGGGGAATAGGGGACACATCAAGAAAAGGGGACAGGCCCCGTTTTCGTACGCCACTTCAACAATCGCTCTTGACACGAAAACGGGGCCTGTCCCCTTTTCTTGATGTGTCCCCTATTCCCCTATTTCGCTCTCTCCCAGTGATCCGTCCAGCGTGGTGTCGTCGCGATGATGCCGTCACGGGTCACGCGCAAGCGGAGCTTCTCGTTGGGGACGTCGAACGACAAACCGGTCGCGTCGGTGATCGCTGCGGTGCAGGTCGGTGAGTCGGAGGGCGCGTCGTAAGAGACGCCCGGCCCGCCGAGATTGCTCTGGACGCCGTACACGATGTTCTCGCAGTACTTCCCTCCTCCGATCGAATAGCCGGCGATGAACGAGATCGACACGGCGCCGCCGTCGGAAGCGTTCCACTTCATGATCACCGTGCGACGGGTCTTCGTGTAGGTCATGAACCCAACGACGTCCGGGCTCTTGAGCTCCGTCCCCTCTTTCGTCACTCGCTTGACGAGCTGGTAAGAACCGACGAGCTCTTTACTTTGGCCCGCTGCGGCGGGGAACGCAGCCGAGAGAGCGAGCGCGGCGACCGAGGCCCGAAATGCGCGTTTTGGGAGTCGACCGGCCATGAGAGCGCCCTCCTCGTCAAAGTCTAAGCGGGATCGGCGCGTCTCGACCTAGAATCGGACGGTGAGCCTGACTGCCGGGACGCAGCTCGGCCCCTACGAGGTGATCTCGCCGTTGGGCGCCGGCGGCATGGGCGAAGTTTGGCGCGCACGGGATACCAAGCTCGACCGCGAAGCGGCGTTGAAGTTTCTCCCATCGTCGTTCGCGAACGATCCGGAGCGATCGTCTCGATTCGAGCGCGAGGCCAAGCTGTTGGCCGCGCTCAATCACGCGAGCATCGCCGCGATCTACGGCTTCCACGAGCACGGGGAACTTCGCTTCCTCGCGATGGAGCTGGTTCCCGGCGAGGATCTCTCGGAGCGGCTGCAAATCGGGCCTGTCCCCGTATCCGAGGCGCTCGACGTCGCGAGACAGATCGCCGAGGCGCTGGACGCGGCGCACGAGCACGGGATCGTCCACCGGGACCTGAAGCCCGCCAACATCAAGCTGACGCCCGAGGGGCGGGTGAAGGTCTTGGACTTCGGCCTCGCGAAGGCGCTCGATCCCGCGGCCGGCTCGCGTGCGCCTCTCGATGCGACGAACTCACCGACGGTCACGTCGCTCGGGACCGCCACCGGGGTCATCCTCGGCACCGCCGCCTACATGAGCCCCGAGCAGGCGCGAGGCCGGAGCGTCGACAAGCGCGCCGACATCTGGGCTTTCGGCTGCGTGCTCTACGAGCTGCTGGCCGGGAGGCGCGCCTTCGAAGGGGACACCGTATCGGACACGATGGCGGCCGTGCTGACCCGCGAGCCCGATTGGTCCGCGCTCCCGTCGCAGATCCCGCCGTGGGTCAAGCGACTGTTGGAGCATTGTCTTCGCAAGGACCCCCGCGAGCGGCTGCGCGACATCGGGGATGCGATCGCCGAACTTCGCGGGGGTGGCGACGCGCTGAGGGAGCAAGCCGAGCCGGTCCTCGGAGCGCGGAGCGCCTGGCTGCCGCTCGTCGCCGCTTTCGGGATCGTCGCCGCGCTCATCGGCGGTACGTTCGTCGGACGTCGCTTGGCGGCGACCTCGCCGGCGAGCTTTCGCCCGCTGACGTTCGGCCGCGGCGTTGTCTATTCCGCGCGCCTCTCCCCCGACGGACAGACGGTCGTCTACGGGGCCGCCTACGAGGGCCGGCCACTCGCTCTCTACTCGACGCGCGTCGACGGTTTCGAATCGCGCCCGATCGACGTCCCGAGCTCCGACATCGCGGGCATGTCGAAGGACGGTCAGATGGCGCTGCTCCTCGGGCGCCACTACAGCGGGAGCTGGCTCCGCGTCGGGACGCTGGCCCAGGTCGCCCTGGCCGGAGGCGCACCGCGGGAGATCTTGGAAGGCGTCTTCGACGCCGACATCTCTCCGGACGGCAAGGAATTCGCCGTCGTCGTTCAGGACGGCGACGACCAAGTCCTGCAGTATCCGATCGGAAAGGAGATTGCCCGCTCCCACGGCTGGATCAGCCAGCCTCGCTTCGCGCCCGACGGGAAGCGCCTCGCGTACGTCGACCATCGCGTCTGGGGGGACGACCTCGGCGAGGTCAAGCTGTTCGAGCCTGGCGGGAAGATCACCCTCGTCGGGCCGGAGCGGCAATTCACTCAGGGCGTTTGCTGGACCCCGGACGGCCGCGAGTTGCTGTTCACCATCGGCGACGACGTTCGGGGGGGTGTTCTTTTTCGCGTGGTCCCCGGGGAGATGCCACGCCCGGTCTTGAGATCGCCGACGCTGATTCGCGTTCAAGACATAGCCGCCGACGGGCGCGTGATCTTGCTGTCGGACTTCACGCGTGCCACCGTCGCCGGCGAGCTGGCCGGTGACACCAGCGAGCGGATCTATACCTTTTGGGACAACGATCAGATTGGTGCAATCTCGCAGGACGGGACGATCTATCTCGGGGACAACGCCAGCGTCGTCGAGAATGGCGAGTACGCGATTTTCTTCCGGCGCGGCGGCGAAGCGCCCGTCCAGCTCGGCTTGGGAATCGCCGCGGGCCTCAGTCCCGACGGCAAGCTTGCCTTCACGACCAACCTGACGGGCGACCGCTCGATGCTGACCGTTCGTCCGGTGGGGCCTGGCCAGGCCAGGACGATCGATCTCGGCGGACTCGAGCTCTCGGTCACCGCGCTGCAGAAGATGAGCTTCTCGTCCGACGGCCGTCGGGCCGCGTTCGTGCTCTCGAAACGAGGAGGACGAAGCGCGGCGTACGTGATGGATCTCGACTCCGGAAAGCCTCACGCCGTCTCGCCTGAGGGAGCGATCATCGCGATGCTCTCACCGGACGGATCGAGGGTCGTCGTCGCCGACGTCAAACGAGATCTCTACGTCGTACCGGCGTCCGGCGGGATCCCTGCGCCGGTGACCGGAGCCCGGAAGGATGACACTCCCCTAGCCTGGTCGGCCGACGGCCGCTCGATCCTGACCTTCGATCGGACGTATCCGCCCCGCATCTACCGCACGGACCTTGCGACAGGGCACCGGGAGCTGGCTCGCGAGCTCCTCTCGCCCGATCCGGCGGGAATCATCTACGGGTGGCCGATTCTGAGCCCCGACGGAAGGTTCTACTTGCAGCGGTACCGCCGCCTGCTCAGCACGGTGGAGCTCGTCACGGTGTCGGATCCGGCGACGGCGGCTCCCAAGTGAAGCGATGGGTTCGGCGCTCGCGGCCGTCGACCTTGTGCCGGCCGTTCGACGCCGAGAACGTGCGCAGTCTCTCGGCGAAGATCGGGCGCATCGTCACGGTCTCCAGCTCCACCGTCAGGGTCTGGGCCATCGGTCCGTAGCGAGCGCTCTCGAGGAACCGCAGGCTGGCGACGGGATCTTCGTCCCCCAGCTCCTTCGCTTCGCGCGCGAGGTCGATCAGGAAACCGCTCGTGTAGTCACGGACGGCGTCGGAGGGATAGACCGCCTCGGCCTCGAGGCGTGTGTGGGTCTCCGATCCGGACCGATCGAGCACGCGGTGTTTCAGGTGAACCGACACTCGCGAGCCGTTCAGATCTAAATCGCGCTCGGATTCCTCCCAGGCTCCCGGCTCCGGGATCCGTCCGATCCAGGCCCCGACCCAGGTTGTCCAATCCTCCGCGGCGAGGTCGCTCAGGACGTGCTCCATCGCCTCGGTGGCGGGCGGCATTGCGGGGAATCCGGCCGATCGAAGCACGGCAACGAGAAGCCGATTGGCGTCCCTCGTCTCGAGAAAACGGCCCTCACGGCTGACGACGATCGTCGGCGTGATGCTCTTCATCACGCGGCCGACGGCCAAGAGCGTGTGGGCTGCATCGACGTCTCCGGGGGTCTGGCCGTCGATCGACACGAGATGGGCGTCCGACAGACGGACCACGACGCGACCGGAATCCACGTCGGGCTCGACGTGCAGATGCATCGTCATGACGATCGTGCGGCTCTCGTCGCCGACGGAGCGCTCGTCCCTCAGCTCCACCGTCGCGTCGCCGTGGGGCGGCCAAGCGAATCGCAGCGCCGGCTTGGCGCCGCCCTCCGCGGAAAGGTCCAACGCGAGCGCCGACGCTGCAACCGCCGCACCGAATCCGCGCAGGTTTCGTGGCATGGCGTCCCCCTAGGCTGCGAAGAGCTCCTTCAAGAATGCCCCATCGGGGACGCCGCTCCAAGGAGCGATCGTCGCGAGCGACGGGAGGCGACGCCCGGGGTCGACATCGAGCGCCGAGACGAGCAGTTCGTGGAGCTCCGCCGAGATTCCGGGGCCGATCTGGCGTGCGGGCGGAATCGTCCTCGTCAGCTTGTCCTGGAGCAGCGCGCGCGTGGTCCGCCCCTCGTAGAGCGGCTTGCCCGCGACCAGCTCGTACGCGATGCAGGCGAACGAGTAGACGTCGATCGCCGTTCCCGTCTCCTCCCCCGTCATCTGGCCGGGGGGCATGTACAGCGGCGTCCCGAGCACGGTTCCCCTGAGCGTCTTCGTGTCGTCGGTCAGGTCCTCGTCTTCCTTCGCCAAGCCGAAATCCATCAGCTTCACCCGTCCCGCCGGAGTGAGCATGACGTTTCCGGGCTTGAGATCGCGGTGCACGACGCCGCGCTCGTGCACGAACTGAAGCGCTCCCGCGAGCTGGCCGAGGATCGGCCTCGCTTGGGCCTCGGGGAATGCGCCGCGGCGCGCCAAGAGGTCGGCGAGCGTCGCGCCCTCGCAGAATTCCATCACGATGAACTCGGTGCGGAAGGCGGGGAAGTGCCCCTTCATTCTGGCGATGTTCTCGTGCTCCAACGGCTCGACGATCCGCGCCTCGCGCTCGAAGCGCGAGGACGCGCCCGGCTGGTAGACCAGGCGATGGGACATCATCTTGAGCGCGACCCGCTCGCCCGTGGCGAGCTCGGTGGCCTCGTAGACGACGGCCATCCCACCTCGCCCGACACATCCCAGGATGCGATAGCCGTTGAGCACCTTGCCGCCGAGCCCGTCGTGAAGGGCCCGCCCCAGGCGGTCAGCCACGAGATTCGTCAAAACGATCGTCAGCTCAGGATTCTTCGCCGCCAGCGCATCGAAGTCGGCCGACGAGATGACGAGCACGCGGACTTCGGTCAGCGCGACGACGTCGGCGGTCGCCGGCTCCTGGGTGATCAGCGACATCTCCCCCGCGACGGAACCCCGCGTCAGGGTGCCGATCGGTCTCACGGTCGCCCGGTGGTCGCTCACGAGAACGCGGGCCTGACCGTCGAGGACGACGAAGAGGGCGTCGCCTCGCTGGCCCTGCCGGATGATCGCTTCGTTGGGCTCGTACCGCCGCTCTCGCGCGCAGGAGAACACCTGATCGACGAGCCTCGGCCTCAAGGCTCGGAACGGCTCGCTTTCGAGGAGGGCCTCGCGCGAGGCCGGCTCTGCCGGATGATCGGAAGCCATCGGCGAGAGAGTATAGGCCCGGGTACACTATCCTCCAGGGTCATGGCCGACGAGACGGAACCGTCACTGCCGCCGCTCTACCACGCGTGCGTGGCGAACGATCTGGACGAGGTGAAGCGTCTCCTCGAGGCGGGAGCCGATCCGAATGACGGCGAGTCCGTCTATCACTCGGCTCAGCTCAATCACCGCGCCTGTCTCGAGATCCTTCTCTCGCACGGTGCGAACCTCTCATCGCGCCATGCGACGTACCGGAACACACCGCTCTATTTTCTGGCGGGCCATCGCGAATCGGAGCGCGGTGCGGCTTGCGCGGCTCTCGGCATGCAGTGGCTGCTCGAGCACGGCGCCGATCCCAACGTGGCCAGCGAGGACCTCGAGGAGACGCCGCTGCACGCCATCGCGCGCGGCGGCTGGAGCCCCGGAGTCGCGGAGCTGCTCGTGGCCTTCGGCGCCGAGGTGAATCGAGCGCGCGCCGACGGGCGCACCCCTTACGTGCTGGCGGTGCGCACGGGGAACGAGCCTCTCGCGACGTTCTTGCGCGCGCGCGGCGCGTCCACGGCCGGGGTCGCCCCGGTCGATGCCTTCCTGGGAGCGTGCATCCGCGGCGACGAGCCGGCCGCTCGCGCGGCTCTCGCCGCGAACCCCGCGCTGGTCGCGGAGCTCGATGGCGAGGACCGCGGGGTGATGGTGCAAGCAGTTCACGAGCGGCGCGATGCCAGCGTTCGATTGATGGCAGCCATCGGATTCGACCCCGGGTGGGAAGGGATGTGGGGAGGCACGCCGCTCCACCACGCCGCGTGGCTCGGCCGCCCCACACTGGTGAAGACGCTGTTGGCCCTCGGCGCACCGCTCAACGCACGGGACAGCCGGTTCGGCAGCTCTCCCCTGGGCTGGGCGGCGCATGGCTCGGCCAACTACCAGGACCCCGGCGCCGACCACCTCGCCGCCGTGCTGTTGCTCCTCGATGCGGGCTCCGAGCGTGCGCCCTCGATCAACCGGTTTGGCGAGCCGCCGGAGAGCCTGGCGGCCCCGGAAATCGAACAAGTGTTGAGGGCGCGGGGATTTGCGCCTTAAACTTCGCGGATGCTCGACATCTCCCACGTGGAAGCGGCCGCGGCGCGCCTTGCAGGGAAGATTCATCGCACGCCCCTCCTGAGCGCGGCGTCGATCGGCGGTCGCGTGGGCGTCCGGCTCTTGCTGAAGTGCGAGAGCTTCCAGAAGACCGGCTCGTTCAAAGCGCGCGGGGCGCTGAACAAGATTCTTTGTCTCTCGAACGCGGAGCGCGCGAAAGGGATCGTGACCGTGTCCGCCGGGAACCACGCCCAGGCGGTGGCGTGGGCGGCACGCCTCGTCGAGGCGCCGTGCGTCGTCGTCATGCCATCGGATGCGCCGCGCTCGAAGATCGACGCCGTGCGCGGGTATGCCGCCGAGATCGTCTTTCACGACGATCGCAGCACCCTGTTCGACAAGCTGGCGGACGTCCGCGACGAGAGAGGGCTGACGTTCGTACATCCGTTCGACGATCCCGTCGTCCTGGCCGGCGCGGGCACGGCCGGTCTCGAGATCGTCGAGGAGGCTCCCGACGCTGAGGTGGTCGTGGTTCCCGTCGGCGGCGGCGGACTGCTCGGCGGCGTCGCGACGGCGGTCAAGGCCAAACGGCCGGCGGCACGCGTGGTGGCGGTCGAGCTGGCCGCCGGACCCGGGCTCTCGCCCGCGCTCGCCGCGGGAACGCCGGTTCCTGTCCCCCGTCCGAAGAGCACGCTCGCCGACGGCATGACCCCGCCGTTCGTCGGCGCCCTTCCGCTCGAGATCGCCCGGAGGCTCGGCGTCGAAGTGACGACGGTTGCCGAGGACGCCATCGAGGAAGCGATGCGGGGTCTCGCCGGCCGCGCGAAGCTCGTCGCGGAGGGCTCGGGCGCCGCGGCGCCCGCGAGCCTGCTGTCGGGGCGGGTCCGCGTTGCCCCGG
>JACXTT010000471.1_pt1 | contig 68462 bp, 58 predicted proteins | sample 9270951 | NCBI WGS metagenome assembly JACXTT01 (sample SAMN15532306, study PRJNA645909) | rock metagenome | isolation source: weathered quartz diorite | place: Puerto Rico | collected 2017-06-21 | reverse complement strand
CCGCGCCCCCGGCGTGGGGGCGGAGCAGGGGCCGGGCGCCGCGCGGCGACTCGATGCCGAGGGCGAGCGTTTCCTCGAGCAGCTCGAGCTGTGGGAAGAGTTGCTGACTCTGGTGGTCGAGCCCGACAGCGCCAAAGTCGAGGCGCGGGAACGCAAGCGCGCGCTGATCGAGTTCCTGCTGCGGCGGGCCGGCGTCGACGTCGGGACGTTCTGGAGCCTGGGCCGCGCCCAGCGCGGCCGTTTGTTCCTGGCCAACTACTCGCGGGTTTCGCGCGACGTCCCGCAGCTCGAGATCACCGCCTTCGATCTCGACAAGCTGCTCAAGGAGCGCTTCCGCACCGAGCCCCTCACCATCGGCGCGGCGTGGCATTACGGATTGTGGCGCTCGTACTTCTCGCACGCCGCCATCACGCACCCGGCCAACGACGGGCTGCGCGAGGAGTTCTCGACCGCCTGGGACATCGTGCGCAAGGCGCCGGCCGTGATCTTCCGGAGCGGTGAGGGCGAGCAGCTCGCGACGCTCGACCCGGTGCGGCTCGATCTGCCCATGATCGTCGGCCCGCTGCCCTACGGCGACGGCGAGACGCTCGAGCTGGCCTACCTCGAGGCGATTCAGGCCGCCAATCCGGCGCAGGACCTGCTGACGCGCTCGCTGGTGGTGGTCGAGGTGGCGTCCTACCTGGAGCACGCGCCGGCGCTGGCCCCGCATGCTGCGAATCTGGTGCTGCGCTTCGCGCCCGAGGACGTCGCGCGGCTGACCACGCCCGGGCCGCAGCACGCCGCACTCGAAGCCGCGCTCCGCGGCGGTCGCATCGTGGAGCTGAGCTGGAGTCCTGCGCTCCCCGCCCTTGCGGCGCAGGTGCGGGCGCTCCATCCGCAGCTGGCGCTGTCGGTGTTCTTGCGCCACGGCCCGGGTTTCTGGGAGGCGCTCGAGCAGGCGGTGCGCCTCGAGGGCGTGGCGATGATCCACTACCACTCGGGCGCCGAGAAGTCGTACCGGCTGACGCCCCAGATCGACGCCTTCCTCAAGTCACGACTGATCCGCGCCCGCGTGCAGCTGGTCTCCGCGAGCGGCGACGGCGACACCCAGGCCTCGGCTGCCACGGTCTACGAATCGGTGCTGCTGGGCGCCAATGGCGGCGCCATGACCCACGTCGCCGGCATCGCGCTGCTGCCCGACCTGATCGACGTCTATCACGGCGCGCCACTCGCTCCCGCGCTCGAGACATTGCGGGGCTTGGATCGCGAGGAGCTGCGCCGGCTCGCGCTCAACACCCTGACCTGCTGGCAGCACAGCATCCTCGACTTCCTGTCGTGCATGGGGATCGACGACATCCAGAAGACGTCGGGCAACACCATGGCGATCACCATGACCGAGGACTGGATGTGCGAGGTCGACGCCCTGGCCACCGACGAGTTCGCGGCCGTCAACGCCGAGCTCAACCGGGTGCGGGTCCAAGCCGAGCCGCCGCCTTCGGCGGTGCGCGAGACCTTCAAGGTGTCGTCGCTGCTGACCCAACGCCGGCCCGAGCTGCCGCTCGTCAATGCGGCGCGCATGCTGGCTCTGCACGACGCCAACTACCACCTCAACAATTCGAACCGCAGCCTCAACGCCGACTTCCTCGAAGCGATCTACCGCATGGCCTCGGGCGAGCTGCCGCGCGAGCAGGACTTCCTGATCTCGGGCGACATGGGCCCGTGCTCGCTCGACGGCATCCAGCTCCGACTCTCGCCCGAGTCACTGCGCTGGTCCCTGGCCCGCCTGGCCCGCGATCCGGCGCTGCTCGACTACGTCTCGCTGGCGGTGCCGCGCGGGTTCCTGCGCCCCGGCGCGGTGGCGCCGGGCGCCGCGATCCGTCTCACGGCGGGAGGCGCGGAGTTGGCGAGCGGGGTGGCCGAGCCGGCTGGTGGCTTCGAGATCCGGATCGTGGGCGGCGCCGCGATCGAGCAGGCGCTGGCCGACGAGCGGCCGTTCCGCCTCGAGAGCCGCGATGCGAGCGGCGCCGAGAAGACGCTCGAGCTGCTGGCGCACGGCCACGGCGGGCACGGCGCGAGCGTGGTGCGGGCCGCGCGCGATGGCCAGGTGACGCTGCGCCGCGACCCGAGTGCCGGCCGCGCGGCCTTCATCCTTTCGGGTTACGGATTCCGCGAGTCGATCTGGAGCGGACCGGTGAGCCACGCCAGCATCTCGCTCGGCGCGGCCTCGGAAGAGTTCCTGATGGCGCGCATCGAGGGCAACGCCGGCTTGGCGATGACCTCGTCGGGCGAAGGCGGCCCGCTCCGGCTGCGCGACGAGGACATGGCGTGGGAGAGCATGCAGGCGGCGAGCGGACACTTCGGCATCCACGCCGCCGACCTGCGCCGCGTGCGCGACGTCGAGATCAAGATCAACCAGGGCGCCAAGCCCGGCAAGGGCGGGCGGCTGTCGGGCGCCAAGGTCACGAGCACCGTGAGCAAGGCGCGCAACATCCCGATCGGCACCGACGCGCTCTCGCCCGATCCCAAGCACGACATCTATTCGATCGAGGACATGCCGGCCGAGGTGTGGCTGTGGCTGCTCTATCACAACCACTGCGGCATCAAGATCACCGGCTCGACCTACACCAAGTACGTCGCCGCCGGCATGTGGTCCAACTTCGTGGTCGATTACCTGCTGGTCGACTCGGGGCTCGGCGGCTCGGGCAACTACCACGCCGACAGCTCGCACGTCGGATGGCCCGACATCTTCCGCACCATCCTGCACACGCATCACGCGCTGGTCGGGGAGAAGGTAGATCTCGACAAGAGCGGCGCGCTCAAGTCGATCCGCGACCTGAACGGCGCCCCGTTCGGAGCCGGCGGCGGGACGCGGCTGTTCGCCTCGGGCGGGCTGCGTGGCGAGCTCGACATGGTGAAGGTGCTGATCGCGGGCGCCGATGGCCTGGTCGAAGCCAGCATCGGCAAGGCGGTGGCGTTCGGCTGCAATCAGTGCGGCAACTGCCACCTCGACTGCCCGCGCGGCGGCATCACCACCAAGCCCGAGCTGACGATCCAGAACGACCGCGGCCTGATGCGGCAACGCTTCCGCAACTGGACCGTGCTCAACCTGGTCAAGCTGGCGGTGCTGGTCGACGCGCTCAACCGCGAGCACGGCGCGCTCGACGAGGCCGGGCGCGTGGTCGAGCCCGAGCGGTTGATCGACGACATTCGCAAGCTGCGCGGCCGGACCGACCTGCTGACCATGCCGACGCACCCCGCTGCGCAGGCCGCGCCCCGGATCGAGGCCGACCACGACTCGTGCCGCGTCGGCTCGCTGGCGGTGTCCGAGCCGGTCACGGTGCACGCGATCTGGGAAGCGGCGTGCCGCTCCTACAACGGCGGTAACAATCGCGGCGGCGGGATCGACTTCGCCGGCTTCGCGCCGGCGCCGCTGGCCGACAAGACCTGCCTGATCTTCAACACCATCGGTCCCGATCGCGAGCGTACGATCGCCGAGATGGTGGCGCATCTCGCCGGCTGCCGCTTCTTCGACGCAGCCGGCGTCGAGCACTCGATGGACGGAGTGCGCGCGCGGCTCGGGGAGTGGAAGGTGCCGATCCGCGAGCGCTACGCGGGCGAGGAAGGCTGGCGGCGTGCCGACCTGCGCGAGAACCCCGGCGACTTCCACCTGTTCTTCGTCGAGCTGAGGCCCGAGGTCCTCGAGCGCTACGGGCGCATGCTGCTCACGAGTCCGCACTGGCTGCAGCGCCAGACCAAGTACCGCGACCTCACGGACGACGCGCTCGAGCGCGCGCTCGAGAACCTGGACGAGGCGGTGGAGCGCGCCGCCGCAGCGTCGCAGTCGCTCGCCGGCGGCGCGTCGCTGGCGCGTCGGCTGGCGGACTTCGTGGCCGACGTGAAGGAGGAGTACTTCTCGGCGCTGGCTCATCTGCTCGACTCGCGCTACTACCGCACCCATGGAGCGACGGAGTCGGGTCCACGCAAGTACGCTCTCAAGCGCCGCGGCTACGTGGTCTCGATGGGCGAGGACCTGGGCGCGCTCAAGATCTCGGGCTGGACCCACACCATTCCCGAGTACTTCGACTTCGACCGCTTCTGGGCCGGCTATCCCGGCGCCCGCGAGGCCGGCGGCGTGCCGGTGACCGTGAAGGGGCGGACGACGAACACGCCGGCGCTGCACGCCAAGGTGTGGGGCATGCATCACCGCTACCCCACCAACTCGCCGGCAATCGACGCCGAAGGCCGCGGCAATCCCGCCGGCGCGCACCCCTTCAAGGGCTACAACGTTCTGCTCATGCACAACGGCGAGCAGGTCGGCGTCGACTCGACCTCGCCGTTCCTGAACGAGTTCGGCTACGTGCACGCCGACGCCTCGATGGGCGAGGGCGCCGCGCTCTACCACGGCGACTCGGTCTACGAGCGCAAGTACCTGACCGACACCGAATATGCCGCCTACCTGGTCGACTTCACGCGGCGCGTGCTCGGCTTCGACACCGAAGAGGCAACGCAGATCATTTCGCCCATCACCGGGCTCGACCTGGAGGGCCTGGAGCCGGCGCGGCGCGCCAAGCTGCGCCTGCTGATGACGAACTACGTCCAGCTCACGCCCACCGGGCCGTACAAATTCACCATTCTCGAGTCGCGCCGGATCGGCGCGCGGCGCACCGTCGGCTTCCGCGAGAACATGGACATCAAGTTCCTGCGCCCGCACGAGATCATCGTCTCCAAGGACGACACGCCCGGCGGCGTGCAGGCGGTCGCCAACGGCAGCGAAGCCAAGATCGCTGACAGCATGCTGCGGGTGCTCCACGCGCAGGGCGTGCTGGGCGACGCCGCCACCGATCTGCGCTTCAGCATGCGCCCGGGCGGCAATCCCGGGCGGCGCGAATTCGGCGGCGTGTTCGAGGCCTTCGTCGCCGAAGGCGGCGGGCTCGATCTGGTGAACCGTTTCGGCGAGCGGGTGGTGGTGGATCGCGCCGGGCGCAAGGTCGACCTGTCCCTGCCGCTGGAGCAGGCCGCGGCGGCGGCCGACGCATCCTGGCAGCGCCTCGTGCACGAGCGGCTGGAGCAGCTGGCGCGCGCCCTCGACCCTGCGGCCGCGGGCGCGGGTCGCGCCTTCGGCCCCGACGATCCGCTGCCGGCCCCGGCCAACGAGCTGATCGAGCGCGCGCTCGAGCACGCCACCGCGGCTTCGTTCGAGGACTGGCGTTTCCTGTGCGAGTCGGCGCTGCCGACCTTCGCCACGCACGGCGTGCTGGCGCGCGCGGCGGCGCTGCGCATCCTGACCGAGCTGCGCAAGCGGATCGCGCTCCAAGATCTGGGCGGCAAGGCGCTGTCGAGCATGGAGTACGTGATCGACGGCGGCAGGGTCGCGTCGCACACGCTGGCCGGGCTCGCCGGCAAGTCGGAAGGCGGCATCACTCGCATCCTCGACCAGGTGCCGCCGCTCTTCGCAGCCCTCGCCGCCGAGCCCGCTCCGACCGGTCTCCACGGACGGATCGCCGCGGCCACGCGCGACGATCTGCTGGCGCCACGCGATGCCGCCCGCGACGTGCTGGTGATCGACTTCGCCGGCTTCGTGGGCGAATCGTTCCGCCTCGACTCGGCGTCGCGGATCGTGAGCGAAGCCGTGCGTCTGGGATGGCGCCATCTGATCGGCTACGGCTTCGACGGCGGGCCGCGCTACGTGGGCACCAACCTCGCCGCGCCGGGCGGGCAGGCGGCACGCGGCGTGATCTTCGAGCTCTACGGCCGCGAGTTCGGCGATTTCGTCGGCGCGCTGCTCGAAGGCGCGCGCATCTTCGTCTACGGCCAGGGCCAGAGCCACTGGGGCATGAAGGCCGACAGCGGCTATCTGTTCGTGCTGCAGGACGCGCTCAACACCGTGGCCTACGCGGCGCACGGCGGCACCCTCAGCCTGTGGGACTCGGGCTCCCGTTTCGCGGCGGCGGGGCAGAACAAGGTGCATCTCGCCGACGGCAAGACTCCGGCTCCCGGGCTCAAGACCATCCACTTCGGCTCGCCCAACGAATACGCCTTCGAGTACCTCATGTCGGGCGGCGACAATTCGATCCACGTCATCATGGGATTGCGCAAGCCCGACGCCAAAGGCCGGCTATCACTCAAGGACAAGCCCTACTCCGGCAAGTTCCTCATGTCCGGGGCGGCGGCGGGGCGGGTGTTCGTCTTCGATCCGATGGTCAGGCTCGATCCCGCGCAGTACCGCGGCAACGTGCTGTCGGCGATCACGCCCGACGAATGGGCCAAGGATCTCGGCCCATTCGTGGGTGCGGAGGCGCGACGGCGCGGTCTCCCGATCCGCATCGAGGGCGACCACGTCACGGTGCGCCTCGAAGGCGAGTGGCGGCGGTGGCGCTACGACGAGGCCTTCGCCAAGCTGATCCCGGTCAAGGTGGCCAAGGCGGCGCAGGAGAAGGGCGTCGTCCCCCGCGCGCTGACCCAGATCGTGGCCGAGTAGTCGCGCGGGGCGGCGATTGCGCCGACTTTGCTTGACCGCTCGCGGCACCGGGCCCGATAGTTCGGGCTCTCCCCAAGAGCCGGTCGCGACAGCTCCGATTCGACCCGTGGTGGACCCGTGCGCCCCCAAGCCTGTCTCTACACCATCGCCTATCTTCCGCGCGAGCGCATCGAGGCTCTCCTGCTCGACGAGTTCCTGCCGCTCACCCGCGAGCTCGACGCCCCCGAAGACCTCGACTCTCTGTTCTTCGTGCGGTATTCCGATCCACGCTGGCAACTGCGCTTCCGCGTCTTCGGCCGGCCGGAGTGGGTGAACGGGCCGCTGCGCGAGCGTATCGGGGCGCGCATGACCGAGCTCGAGCGCCAAGGCACGATCGAAGGTCATGAGCTGGCGCGCTACGAGCGTGAGCTCGAACGCTACGGCGGCGAGGAAGGCATGGCCCTGGCCGAGCGCCTGTTCGATCTGGACTCCCGCATGGCGCTCGAGCTGCTCGATCTCGATCGTCGCGGCGGCATCGCCAAGTCGCGGCGCGAAGTCGCCTTGCTGATGGCCGATCGCTACGCCGATCTGGCGGGCTTCGACCAGGGAACGAGGCGGCGCTACTACCGACGCGGCTACTCCTGGGCACTCGAGGAAGGCCAATGGGGCGCGGCCGACCTCGAGGTCCTGGAGCGCAAGTTCCGGGAGCTCGAACCAGGTCTCGAGCGACTGTTCGGCGAGGAGACCAGTGAGGCAGCGCGTTGGGGCGGCGAGGCCGTAGCAGCGATCGCGGCGCGTTTCACCACCGCGGCCGCGCCGGTGATGAAGGCCATCGTCGAAGCCCAGTCCGCGGGGCGGATACGCCAGGACCTGGTCTACTTGTTGTGGTCCTACGCCCACCTGTCCAGCAATCGCATGGGTGTCGAGTCGACCCCCGAGGCGATCCTGCGGTTCTTCATGCACCGCCTGTTCGAGGAGCGCCGGCCCGTTCCGGCCTGATGTCCGGTGGCGAGCGCACCCGTCCTGATCGTGCGACTGGCGTCGCTCCCGTTCGAGCGGCTCGAGGAAGGACACGAGCCCGGCTTCGTGGATGCGCTCGAACGGGCGTGCGCGATCGCCACGCAGGTCGACGACGCGGCCCGGGCGCTGGAACAGGCGCTCTACGTCGCGGCCGGCCCGACGGCCGCCGCCCCGGAGGGCATGGTCCTCGACGCGGGCGGCGTCGCGGTCGCGACGACGCACCGCACCAGGCTGCTCCAGTTGCGGCGCGACGTGCATCATCGTCGGCGCGCTGGCCTGGTCATCGCCTCGAACGAGCGGTCGGGACTCGAGCCAGAACTGGCCGGCGATCTCGATTCGTTCGTCGCGCTGCTCGATCGAGCGGTTGCGACGCGGGTGACGTTCGAGACCGCCCACGCGCGTGAGGTCGCGCGCGGCGCGGCGCTCCTGCTCGACGCGCAGCGCGAACCGGTGCTCGAGGAGGGCCTGAGGTTGGCGAGCCGGGCGCTGGCCGAGAAGGCGCGTCGCCTTCCCGTCGTCCCGATCGAGCGATGGAAGCATCGCGAACGTCACACCGCGTTCAAGCTCGCCGCCTACCGTGCCCGCGCCGCGGCCAAGACCAGTCCCCACGGCGTCTTCAGCGCCACCGCGCTCGGCGGGTTCGCGGAACGAGCCGCGTGTGCGGGCGAGAACGCGATCGCCGAGCGGGACGTTCTGGTGGCGCTGGGAGAAGCACGCAAGATCGCTGCATGTCTGGCGGTGGATCCCGAATTCGGCTCGCTGATCGCGCCCCGCGTCAACCCGACCTTGCGCGAGCGCGACGGCGCGTGGACTTTCTGGCGGCCCGCGTCGGCGCGTCAGCCGACCGACGAGGAGGTGCGGTCGTCCGCCCGCGTTCACCCGGTCGCGCGGGCACTGTTCGAACGCTGTGCCCCGGACCGGCCCTGGAGCGAGCTGATGGCGCAGGTTGCGGCCGCAACCGGGGTCGCGGTCGCCGAGCTCGAGCCGTTCGCGCGCCGCCTGGTGGAGAGCGGGCTGTTGATCGCCGAGATCGAGATTCCGTGGAGCGAGCGCCGGCCGCTCCGTTGGCTGGCGGAAAGAGCTCGAGAGGCCGGCGTCACCGCGTCGTGGGTGGGGGAGATCGAGGCCCTCGAGCGTGCGGTCGATCGCGTCGCGAGCACCGCGGGGGCGGATCGCGACGCGGTCCTGGACGAGATCGGCGCGCGTGCCGCGGGACTTCCCCACCGCAGGGCGCTGGAGCACGACGCGCTGATCAGGGTCGACGCGGCCTCGGGGTTGCGCGTCCAGCTGCCGCGCCGAGTGCTGGGCGATGTGCAAGGCTTCCTCGAGTGGTACGCGCGACTCTATGCGGCGCTCTATCCGCGCCATCGATTCGTGGAGAGCTACGCTCGGCGCTTCCTCAAGGCATTCCCTGCCGACACCGACGTCGACCTGCTCGACCTCTACCACGGCATCTTCGAGCCCAGAGACACTCCACGGCCGGGGACCTTCCCCGAGCCATCCGGGGCCGGGCCCGAAGCCGAGCGTGCGCGCGCATCGTTCGCGGCGTTGCGCGACCTGCTCGCCGACGAGGCGCGACGCGCCGAGCGCCAGGGCCGCGACGAGGTCGCTTTGGACACCCTCGATTGGGGCGCGATCGTCGGCGAGACGCCCGCGCCGCGGTGGTCGTGCGGCGCGCTGTTCCAGGTCGCCGCGAGCGACGTCACCGCGATCGATGCGGGTCGCTATCGACTGGCCATGAACGGGATCTACGCCGGCGGCGGGCTGGCGGCATTGCGCCTGGCGCATCTCCACTCGCGAGGCGGGCGCGCCGAAGATGGCCCTCTCGCGCGCGAGGCGCGTGACAGCTGGGGCGGACTCGAGAAGGGGGGCGTGATCACGGCCGAGGTGAGCTACATGCACGGCGGCCGCACCGCCAATGCCGGTCTCCGGCCGAGCCTGTTCCACCATGAGATCGAGCTTCCCGGGGATCGTGCGACTCCGGGCCGCGAGATCATCCCCCTCGCCGACCTGATGGTTCGCTACGAATCGGGCACCGGTCGCTTCCGGCTCCGCTCACGCTCGCGCCGTCTCGAGGTGCGGCCGGTGGTCGCGAGCGGGATCAGCCCTGAAGGGCTGGTGTCGTTCTTGATCGCGATCGGCCAGCAGGATCTGCAGCCGCTCGCGCTGTTCCCCGGCTTCGAGGCTGCGGGTGTAGCTTCGTGGCCGCGCTTCTGCTTCGGGCGCGTGGTGGTCTTTCGCCGGCGCTGGACGATCCCAGCCGATTCCGCCTCGCTCGCGTCGCACGGCGCCTCGAGCCCCGCCCGGATGCTGGAGGCGGCAGCATGGCGGCGACGGCTCGGGCTCCCGCGCCACGTCTTCGTGCACACCGAAGGGGCTCCCAAGCCGTTCCACGTCGACCTCGAATCGCCGTGGTCGATCGAGGGGCTATCGCGCCGCGTCGGCGAGACGCGTGCTTCGCCGCTCCATCTCGTCGAGATGCTCCCCGGCCCCGCCGAGCTGTGGGTCCGGGATCATCGCGGACGGTACGCCTCCGAGTTCCTGGTCCACTTGCGGAGCCGCGCCGGATCACCCGCGGAAGGGGTCGAGCCGTGACGCGGCCTGGACACCTGCTGCTCGCCGACGCGCGCTTCCGGCGGCTGTGGATCGGGCAAGCCATCTCCGAGCTCGGCGATGGGATGACCGGGTTGGCGTTGGTCGTGGTCGTCAGTCGATTGGCGGGCACGATGTCGGCGGTCGCTCTGATGACGATCCTCACCTCACTGCCGCAGGTCTTGCTCGGGCTGCATGCCGGCGTGCTGGTCGATCGCTGGGATCGCCGCCGCGTGATGATCGCCTGCGATCTGACGCGCGCGGCGCTGGTGGCGGGGCTGCTCCTGGTACAGGAGCCGAGCCGCCTCGCTTGGGTCTACGGCCTGGCCATCGCCCAAGCGGCGGCGAGCGTGTTCTTCGAGCCGGCGCGGACCGCCTTCATCCCCGCCCTGGTGGCCGAACCGATGTTGCTCGCGGCCAACGGTTTCTCGCAGAGCACGCGAGTGGTGTCCACCACTGCCGGCGCGGCGCTGGCCGGCCTGCTGCTGGTATTGCCTCACGGCTCCAATCGGGTGTTCGCGATCGATGCGCTGTCGTTCGCGATCTCGGCCCTGACGCTGGCCTCGATCCGCGTTCGAGCGCGCGCCGCCGCGTCACTCGGAGCCGAACCGGACGCCCGCCACGGCCTGGCCGCGGAGTTGAGCGACGGTCTCCGGCTCCTGTTCCGGAGCCGCACGCTGGTCGGACTCCTCACGACGTTCACCATCACGCTGCTCGGCATGGGCGCGGTGAGCGTCCTGTTCGTGCCCTACATGCTGCACGATCTGCACGCCTCGACGATCGCGATCGGATTCGTACGCGCCGCCCAGACCCTCGGCATGCTGCTCGGCGGCGCACTGCTGGCAGGCCCCGCGTCGCGCCTGGCGCCGACGCGTGTGCTGACGCTGGGCATCGCCGGACTTGCGCCGTGTCTAGCGCTGATGGGACTGGCGCCCCATTGGCTCGCGCTCCTTCCGCTGCTGGCCCTGTGCGGAGTCTGTTCGAGCGCCATCCAGGCCGGCAACGTGACGCTGCTCATGCACGCGGTCCCGGATGCGGCGCGAGGCCGAGTGGAGAGTGCTCTCGACACGCTGCTCGTGGCGGTCATGCTGATCGCGATGGCCGGAGCTGGCGTGCTGGGCGACCGCTTCGGCGCGCGTGCCGTCTTCGTGCTCGCCGGAGTCCTGGCTCTGGCGGGCGGCCTCGCGGGTCGCGCTTGGCTGTCGGAGCGGCCCGCCCACACGCCGCCTACGGCGATGTCGATCGCCGAGTTCGACGTTCACTCACCGAGGGAAAGCGGGTCCCTGGGTGGCGGCGCGTGACTTCGCGCCGTAATTCCCTCCCGCGGAATGGAGCACGTGCCATGGACAAGAACATCGCCCTGGATCTGGAAGTGGTCGAGATCGAGCGCGCCGGGAGGCCGGGCTGCAACGGCTCTTCGAGCACCAACCCGCGCTGCACTTGTCCTGTTCTCGTGGACGAGGACGCGTAGTCGAAGCCCGACCTGCGGGGCTCGCCCTGGCGGGCCCCGCATCTCTTCATCTCGAGACGAACAACAGTCACGCCGGACGACTCAGGACGTGGCCGGCGCCGTGGCCCAGTCGACGCGGGTCATCCAGGTCTCGAATGGCGTCGCGACGACGCCGCTCTCCCTCGCGAGCCGAGCGATCTCGACGTCGTAGCCGACGCGATCGAACCACTCCAGCATGGTCGCGTAGTCCTCGCTGAACTTCCGGATCTCCTCGATCGGCGCGCGCAGGAAAGCCACCGTCTGCCCGGTCGCCTGGCTCAGGGCTTTGGCCACCTCGGGCATGGTGAGCTCGTCTCCGGCAAGGTCGACCGCCTGCCCGCTCAGCTCGGCGTGGCGCTCGAACGCGCGCAGCCCGTGCTTGCCGATGTCGCTCACGGCGATCATCTGCAAGCGCGTATCCGGCGCGATGCCGAACTGGAGCTGCCCCTGCTGGATCGCCGGCAGCATCATCGGTGAGGCCAGGTTCTCCATGAAGAAGACGGGCCGCAGGATGGTATACGAGGGGAACCCGAGGTCGCGGATCGTTTCCTCGACGCGAAACTTGTTCTCGAAGTGGGGGATTCCCGTCTTGCGGTGCGCCGAGCCCACGGAGGTATAGACGATGTGCTGAATGCCTTTCTGTTTCGCGACCCTGGCCAACCGCTTGCCCTGCTCTTCCTCACGCTCGACGCCGGCTTCCCACGTGTTCTGTACCGCGAACAATCCCCACGTCCCCGCCACCACCTGGGCCAGCGAGGACTCGTCGTCGAGGTCGCCGAGCACGACCTCGGCGCCGGCCTTCGCCAGCGCCTGGGCCGGCGCGCCGTCGGGATGGCGGGTGACGGCACGCACCAGGTGTCCCTTGGCCAGCAGCTCGTGAGCGACCGCGCCGCCCTGCTTGCCGGTCGCTCCGAAGACGACGATCCGATCCTTTCCTCGATTCATGTCCAGCTCCCTTTGCGTTGAGTCGTGCAAGAATGGAAGAGCGACGGAGATTGCTTGAGATTCATCCGCGGGCAAAAAGACTTCGTGGGTTGGAGCTCCCGACCACAGCCGCGCTTCGAAGACCTCGACACGCGTGTCGGCACGCCGGTCAGCGACTGCAAGCTCGTCTCGGGGGCTGACACCTCCGAGTCCGACACGGCCGAAGTCCAGCCGCCGCCCAACGGCGCGCTCCGCGTGCTGCGCGCGATCGCCGTGGAGAGGGACAACCCGCGGCTCGTGGACGCGTTCACGTTCCGAACTCATGGGCCCGATGCCGTGACCCAATACGCGGGCGCATTCGACGCGCCCGAGATCGGCGCCGTGATCCACGACGCCCTCTACGACACCGGATTCTTCCGCTTCATCTTCTCCAACGACCGGCGGCGCCGCGGCGCGTTGGCTGGCGCAAGGACCTCCGCGCTGGATCGGCGTGGTGTTCGAAGTGGGCGACGTCGCGGTCACGCAACGCGTGCTCGCGGGACGCGGCGTGCGCACGCTGCGCGTGCACGAGCCGCTGGGCGAGGCGGTGTGGGTGCTGCCCGAGACCACCGGCGGCGCTTGGCTCGACTTCGTTCAGCTCCGCCGGCGCTGACCACTCTCTCGAGCTCGGCCCGGGTCAACTCATGGCCCCGGACCGCGCGGCATGTTCCGGCGGAGCGCTTCGCGGCGCATAACCATGTCGCGCCAGGGCAATCCGGTCACCTGCTGCGCGGCTCTCAGCAACGAGTCCGAGCGGATGCTATCGCCCTCGACCATTCGGCATACGGAAGCGAACATCGCGGCCTGCTCGGCGCCGGGCAGTTGGGCCAGCTTTTCGAACTCCCGCGCGGCCGGCTCGAGGTCGCCGCTCCTCACGAAGAGCAGGGCGAGGTTCTGGTGATCTTCCTGCCACGCCGGGTCGCGTGCCCTGCCGGCGTGGACGTCTTCGGGGCCCGCGGCGACCTCGACCAGCACGCGGACCGAGTCGAAGCGAAAGAAGAGGTCGGGGCCCGCGGGCTCGGAAGCATCCCGCGGTCGATAGCCATTGTAGAAGTCGGCCTTCAGGGTGGAGTCGCGATACCAGATGCGAATCGCCGGGCTCTTCCCCGCGATGAATCCGATGTTGTTGGGAACGCGGGCCACGAACACACGCGTGTGAGGAGCGAGCGTCGGATGCTGTCGCAGCAGCTCCGACCGCACGATGGTGAGGATGTTCCCGGCGCGAATCAGGTAGGACTCGTCACCCCGTTCCCACGACGGAGTCGCCGCACGCGGCCCGCGCAGCAAGGCCAGCGCGGCCACCGCCGGCAGCGCCCAGCGCGGCCGCGCGCTGAGCCCGACCGCGATCGCCAGCCACATCCCGAACGCCCCGAGGCCGTAGTAGTAGGCGCGCCACCCGGTCGAAGGGAACAGGGTCGGAAACCACGCCACGACTCCCCACCACAGTCCCCAATGCCACCACCCCGCCAACGGCATGGCCCCGGGCGACGTCGACGCCGGTCGCGGGGCTTTCCTCCTCGAGAGCTGCGGTTGCTTCGAGCCGCGTATCAGCCACGCCGCCGCTGCGGTCAGGATCGCGGCGGTGATCAACCACGACGCGACGTCCACCGCTCCCACGTCGCGAGGCCGCGGCCATCGATCGAGGTTCACCAGTGCCAGGATGGTTCGAATCAGCGCGACCGGGATCGAGATCGCCTGCGCGGTCCTCGGCTCGCGTGGTCCGCTCAAGAGCGTCGGGTGCACGAACAGCCAGACCAGGATCGTGAGCAGGAGGAATCCCAACCGGCGCAGGGTCGCCACGATCCCCATTCGCTCGACGAGGATGCAGTAGCCCGCGGCGATGGCAGGAACGATCGCCGCCGTCTCCTTGCTGAGGAGGGCGCCCATCAGGGCGACGGCGGCGAGCCCGTGTCGGCCGAGGACGAAAAGGAGGAGACAGGCCATGGAGAACAGGAGCATCCACAAGTCTTGACTGCCCGAAACCCAGATCAGTGGGCTGCCCCAAAGTGCGAGCGCGGCCACGCCCGAAGTCGCGAGAGCCGCGGTCGTAACACCCGCCACCCGGATAACCAACGCCGCATAGAGGAGGAGGCCGCCGACCCACAGCGCGAATCCGAACCCTCGAAACGCGCCGGGTGAGAGGCCCGCCGTGTGGAGGACGAGCCAGAAGTGGAAGTCGCGCGACCAAGGTCGATACCAGCCGAAATCCGCGTTGTGCCGTGACCACAGGTCGGCGAAGGAGGAGCGCAGCACCCGGTCGAGGAAGACGTAGTCGTCGCCGATGAACGGCAGGCTCGCGTAGCGCCCGTACGCGGCGATCACGAACGCGGCGAGCGCGATGGCGAGAAAGCCGAGGACGCGCCAGCTTCGACCGGCGACCATTCGATCAAGCTACCACCGCAGGGCGCGACCCTTGCCGTGCCCGTCCATGCGACGGTAGTCTCGCGCTCCATGCCCAGACGCGCACCCCAACTTTCCGAGCGTCGCACGCGTTGTGCGTGGCCGGGCGAGGACGCTCTGATGATCGACTATCACGATCGCGAGTGGGGCGTGCCGGTTCACGACGACCGCAAGCACTACGAGTTCCTGGTGCTGGACGGCGCGCAAGCGGGCCTTTCGTGGCGAACGGTGCTCCACAAGCGCGAGGCCTACCGCCGCGCCTTCGCCGCGTTCGACCCGGCCAAGGTGGCCCGCTTCGACGGCCGCAAGGTGCGCTCGCTGCTGGCCGACCCCGGCATCATTCGCAACCGGCTCAAGGTCGAAGGCGCGATCAAGAACGCCCGCGCGTTCCTGAAGGTCCAGAGTGAGAGGGGGAGCTTCGACGACTACGTCTGGCGCTTCGTCGAAGGTCGCACCCGCCACAACGCGTGGGACGGCATGCGCAACATCCCCGCGACCAGCCCTGAGTCGGACGCGATGAGCCGCGACCTCAAGCAGCGCGGCTTCACCTTCGTCGGCTCGACCATCTGCTATGCCTACATGCAGGCCGCCGGCCTGGTGAACGACCACGTCGTGGGGTGCTTCCGCCATCGCCAGCTCCGACGCTAGCGCGATGATCCCGCCCCGCGGGCACGGAGTGCTGGTCGCCGCGCTCACCTTGTACCTGGTGCTGCTGGCGGGTCTCCACTCGATCGCCACGCGTTGGGATCAGGGCACCTTCACCTACCCGCTCGACGACACCTACATCCACCTGGCCATGGCCAAGCACTTCGCCACCGGCCACGGCTGGGGGATCAGCCCGGACCAATTCGCGTCCTGCTCGTCGTCGCCGCTGTGGACGTTCTTGCTCGCGGCCTGGATGGGCGTCTTCGGCTCGGGCGACGAGGCGCCCTTGCTGCTCGCCACCTTATTCGGGGTGGTGGCGATCGTGGTCGCCTATCGCATCCTGCGCCAACGCGTCGCCCACCCGGCGCTGATGTGGATCGCGCTGGTCACGGCGCTGCTGGCCGCCCCGCTGCCCACCCTGAGCCTGGCCGGACTCGAGCACGTCCTCCAGACCGCTCTCGCGCTCGCCTTCGTGGGCGAGTGCGCCGATCAGCTGAGCGGCGCATCGACGGTGGCGGCGGCGAATCGCGGCCGGCTGATCGCGCTCGCGCTGCTGCTGGGCGCGGTGCGCTACGAGAGCCTGCTCCTGGTGGTCTGCGCTTGCGTGCTGTTCGCGTGGCGCCGCGCGCTCGGCTTCGCGATCGCGCTCGGCCTCGCGGCGCTGGCGCCCGTGGTGGCCTATGGCGCCTGGTCGGTGGCCCACGGCTGGTACTTCGTGCCCAATTCGGTGTTGCTCAAGGCCAACCTGCCGACGCCCGCCGCCGGCGCCTTCTCGCACGAAACCCCGCTCGGCGCGCTGCTGCGCTCGCCCCACCTGCTGGTGCTGATGCTGGCCGCGGGGGCGCTGCTGATCGCGAGTTGGCGCGCCGGTCGGCGCCGGTCGTGGGGTCAGATCGCGTCCAGCCTGTTCCTGGGCACCACCGTCCTGCACCTGGCGCTGGCCCGCGTCGGTTGGCTGTTCCGGTACGAGGCCTATCTGGTCTTCATGGGCGTCGTGGTGGTCGCGGCGGCGCTGGATGAAGTCGCCGATCGGCTGTGGCGCCCGCTCGCGCCCGTGGCCTGGCGGGCGCTGGCGATCGCCGCGGTGCTGGTCGTGGCGCTGCCGCTGGCCCAGCGCGCGGCTTCGGCACTGCGTCGCACGCCGCGCGCGAGCAAGAACATCCACGAGCAGCAGTATCAGATGGGGACCTTCCTGTCGCGCTATTACCCCGGCGCCGCGGTTGCGGCCAACGACGTGGGCGCGATCTCGTACCTGGGCGACGTCCGGTTGCTCGACCTCTTCGGACTCGCCGACCTCGACGTCGGCAAGCGCAAGCTGGAGCGGCGCTACGACACCGCGGCGATCCGCGAGCTGGCGCGGGCGCGCGGCGTGAAGGTCGCGGTGGTCTACGACGAGTGGTTCGACAAGATGGGCGGCGTGCCGGGTGAGTGGACTCGCGCCGGCGAATGGACCATCACCCACAACGTGGTGTGCGGCAGCGACAGCGTCACCTGGTACGCGGTGGATCGCGCCGAGACGGCGCCGCTGATCCAGCACCTCCGTGACTTCGCGACCCACCTGCCCCCGGACGTCAAGCAGGGCGGCGCTTATCGGGCGCGCTGAGCTCGCGGCCTCGCGTCGCAGGCCGCGCTCGCCGCGCCGCGCTTGACCCCCTCGCGCCACGGGTCGTACCGTAGGCGCCCTTCGACTGACCGGCGCCCCGGGCCGAGGGGCCAATCCACGGAGGAACAAATGCCGCGCGATCCGCGGCCACCTCGCTCCGATTCTCGCCGCACCCCGGCTGTGGCCAAGATGGTTCCCGCCGGCGACCAGTGCCGGTGCCACTGCGGTTCGATGTTGGCGCGCGTGGTCGCGCAGGGACTCGAGCTCAAGTGTCGCAAGTGCAAGAGTCTGGTCCTCATCACTCACGACGAGCTGGTCGCGATGTATCAATCGCTCGGGTTGCGTCCGACGCCCAGCCACCCCATCTCCGAGCCCCAGGGCCGCTGATCCGAGCTTCGCTCCCTTGACACCGTTCTGGCTCGACCATCTCCTGGTCGCGGTGCTGGCGGTGTTCTTTCCGATCCGCGCCGCCACCTTCGGCTACCGCCGCCTCGCCCAGGCTCCGCTGGAGCAGGTGCAGGGCATGCGCCGCGCGCTCTACTTCCAGGCGATCGCGATCCAGTGGGCGCTGTCCGCGCTCATGCTCGGCCTCTGGCTGGCGCGCGGGCGCTCCGCCTTCGCGCTCGGGCTGGCGCCGCGCGACGGCGCGGGGCTGTGGTGGGGCCTCATGGGTGCGGCGATCATGGGCATCGGGCTGTGGTTCGTCCGCAGCCGCGTGCGCCGCGACCCCGAAGCGCTCGAGCGCACGCTGCACAAGCTCGGGCACATCGAGCGCATGCTGCCGCGGACGCCGAGCGAGCGCCGCAGCTTCCGTGCGGTGGCGCTGACCGCGGGCATCTGCGAGGAGCTTCTCTACCGCGGCTATCTGCTCTGGTATCTCGTTCGCTGGCTCGACGTGGTGCCCGCGGTGGCGTTGTCGTCCCTGATCTTCGGCATCGGGCACTCGTATCAAGGAGTGAAGGGGATCGTCACCACGGGCCTCGTCGGCGTGCTGATGGCGGCGATCTACCTGATCAGCGGCTCGTTGTGGCCGGCGATGGCGGTGCACGCGCTGATCGACATGCACGCCGGCGACCTGGCCTACGCGGCGCTCAGCCGCGCGGCCATCACGCCGGGGCCGGCCGCGGCGCCACAGGACTAGGGCCGGGGCTTCTTCGCCAAGCTTCGAATCAGATCGAGGTCGAGCTCGCCCAAAGCGCCCCAACCGCGCACCGAGCGCGGCACCGCGGGGCGGAACTGCTCGTAGAGCGCGTACGCTTCCTGAGCCAGGCGCTGGGGCGTCCGCGACCGCGCCAGCGCCACCATCGCGGCCTCGACTCGAGTCCGCTGGTCGCCGAACTTGCTCTCCAAGTAGCGCTCGACGCTGCTCGCCGACACCGTGCGCCCACCATCGATCGCCCGCCAACCCTCCTTGGTCTCGACCGCGTCGAAGCGGCGGCCCAAGAGGCTGACCTCGATTCGCTTGCCCTCGATCTGCGGGCGGCGCGAGCTCGGCTTGCGCTCCGGCTCGGCCAGGCCCAGGCCACGCGCCTTGGAGGCCGCGTTGAGGCCGGCGACGACGCGGCCGAAGGTCAGCGCGGCGTCGTGGTGGTAGCCGAGCCGCTCCGCCACCACCGCAGCCCACAGGGTGAGGACCGGGGCGCGATTGATCCGAATCGGTGCGTGGGACCCCATGTCTCGTAGCGTGGCAGGCGGCGCGCGCGGCGTCCAACGCAGCGCCGGCGACGGGCCAGCGCGGCGAGCAGCGCCCACGAGACCGCGATCGACCCCGACACAAGGGCGGTGATGGCCGCGTGCTCCCAGAATCCGGACGCGCGCGCGGCGCCACGCAGCGCCGGCGCGATCAGCGTCACGCCGAGATAGACCGCGAGCGGCACCTCGGCGGTCGGCATCAGGCGGCGCCGAGCTTCAGAGCGCGAAGTCACGTCGCGCTCCGGTGAGCCGCGCCGCGAAGCCGAACAGCGCGCTGAGGAACAGGAAGTAGATGGCGACGCCGACGGCGCAATGCAGACGCTCCGGAGTCAGCCAGCCGAGCGCGACACCGGCCCCGTGGAGCCGCATCGCGGCCGTGATGCGCGCCGCGTTCGCGATCACGGTCACGCCGTAGGCGGCGAAGGCGCTCCCGATCAAGAGCGCCAGGCGGCGGGTCCACGAGCGGCAGGTGTGGGCCAGGCCGCCGACCAGGCTGGCGAAGGCGACGATCATGAAGTTCACGCCCGCGCAGGCCGGCACGATCTCGAACAGGAGATCGCGGCTCAGGTAGCCGCGCCCGGGCTCGACCTCGAACGCCCCCTCGCTCCACCACTCGACCAGCCTCCGCGTCGGCGCCAGCACCCACGTCAGGTCCTCGAAGCGGGCGCGCGCATAGAAGTCCTTGAGCCCCCAGGCCAGGCCGAGCGCGAACGCGATCACCACGACGTTCGCGATCCGCTCCCCTTCGGCCCGATCGAACGCGGCGCTCACGGCCGCTCCGGCTTGGCGATCGGGCGCTGCGCGAACGCGACCGCGAGGCAGGCCAGCAGCGCCACGCCCAGGGTCCACGCGAGGCCGGGCTCGTCGCCGACGGCTATGCCGCCGACCGCGCTGTTGCTCACTCCGGCCGGCAGCGGCAACGGCTGCGTGACGTCCTGGCCCAAGGCGAGCGGGTTTTGGATCACCTCGCGCACCGCGATGAGGGAGGTGTTGCGGGTGAGCAGGTTGTAGGTGAGACCGAGGGAGACCAGCTCCCGATGGGTCTCGGCGCTCTCGGGCGAATCGCCGAAGTCGGACAGCGCGGCGATGCGGGCGCGCGCCCACAAGTATCGCAGCGCTTCGTTCGACGGCTCGGGTCGAGCGGCGCCGACCTCGAGGACCTGGCGGAAAGGACCCGCGCCGGTCGAGCCGGTGACGACGACCTGACCCTGAGGCTCGCCACGGTACTTGCCGAACACCACGATCGGTCGCTCGGCCATGACGTCGGGAATCGACGTCGGCTGGACGTCGTAGGCCTGGAGCCCGGGGAAGTCGACGTGCACTCCGGTCAGCAGCGGATACTGCACGTACTCGCGGAAGCGCTCGGCGCACTCGTGCCCTTGCTCGGGATTCAGCGCCACGAACGGCTCACCCAGCCCGGCGCGCGCCAGGCCCTCGATCAAGTGACGATTGACGGCGCTGCCGATGCCGAAGGCGAACACGTTGGCGTGGCCTAGGTGCTGGCGGATGTGCTGGAACACCTCGGCCTCGGCCCCGATGTAGCCGTCGGTGATCAACAGGATGCTGCGCGAGCGGCCGTCGCCGTCCGCGGGCAACGCGGTCGCGCGCTGTACCGCCGCCAGCAGCTCGGTGCCGCCGCCGCCTTGCTCGAGGTCGATGAGCGCGAGCGCCTGCTCGACGTTCTCCGGCGTGGCGCTCAGCGACGCCGGCGACAGCAAGCGCGAGCCACCCGAGAACAGCAGCACGTTGAAGGTGTCGCTCGGACGCAGGTGTCCGATCAGATCGCGCAGCAGCCCCTTGGCGACGTCGAGCGGGAAGCCGTGCATCGAGCCCGAGACGTCGACGACGAAAACGTACTCGCGCGGCGGGATCTCGCTCAGGGTCACGTGCCGCGGGGGCTGCACCATGGCCAGGAAGAAGTTCTCGTCGGCGCCGCGATAGAGCATGAGCCCGGACTGGATCTGGTCGCCCTGGAGGCGGTAGCGCAGCACGAAGTCGCGGTTGCCGCCCGTCGACTCGGCGGGATCCAGCGCGAACTGGACCCGCGACGAGTCGCGCCACTCCGCAGTGATGGTGTGCGAAGGACTAACCAGGTCGTGAATCCGCATCCCGGCGGCCACGACGCCGTCGATCGCCAGCGTCGAGCGCGGAGGCTCACCCTGATGCGTGTACGGGTTCTTCAGCCATTGGTCGGTGGGCGCGGCGCCGGCCTCCGGCACGGTCGAGTAGCGCGGCCCGACCACGGTCGGATAGACGAACTCGTACACGCCCGCGGTCGGCACCAGCAGCTCCGAATAGCTCAGCTCGACGTCGATCTTCTGCCCCGGGACGATGTTGGCGACGTCCATCGTGAACACGTTGGGGCGCTGCTGCTCGAGCAACGCCGCGTTCTTGCCCGCCTTCTTGGCGGCCACGAACTCCTGATGGGCCGCTTCGCGCTCCTTGATCCGGGCGCGGATCACCTCGTTGCCCACGGTCATGGACAGGGCATGGACGGCGGCGCGCGTCGAGGCCGGGAACACGTACTTGGCATGGATGGGCGCCGCGCCGTCGTTCTTGTAGGTCTGCTTCACCGTGACGTTGGCGATCACGCCCGCCACGTCGACGGCGACGCGCGTGCCGAGCAGCGGGAGGCGATCCGTCTTCGCATCGCCTCCCTCGACGAAGAAGTAGGGCGAGAGCGTGTGCTCGCGCGCCGGCTCTTCCTGGGCGGCCGCGGCGCTCGCGGCGAGGAGGAGGGCGAGAGAGAGCAGCCGCTTCAGAGGATCGAGTAACCGTGGCGTGGACATCGTTCCGCTCCTTTCGAGGACGGAGCGGAAGACAGCAACCCCAGTGCCTGACGGTGCTCGGCAGGCGGGCGCTGGAAGCCTTGGGGTTAGGCGCGCGGGGCGCGGCCGGCGCGGCTCATGACGTGGGCCTGAGGACACGATCGCGTGTCCCGGCGAACACGGCGTCTACTCGCGCCGCTCGCCCTCGGCGTAGGCCATGAAGTACCACGACGCCGCGTCGGGGCGGGTGCCCCATTCGCGCAGCGCGGCCAGTGCGGCCTCGAGCGCCGCCGCGTCGATCCTGCCGGTCGACAGGATCGCCTCGCGCGCGCCCACCATCACGCCGTGGAAGTTCTGGACCCACACCTCGAACAGCGGCTCGCCCGCCGAGACGCCGAACCAGATCGGCGCGGCGCGCAGCGGCGCGGCGCCGGCCTCGTGCAGCAGCGCCGTCAGCTTGCGGCCGACGTAGGGGTCGTTCCCGCGCGCGGTGTAGCTCTCGATGTAGGCGCGCCACATCGCGACCACGCCCGGGGGCTCGGGCCACAGCCGCAGGACGTCGTGGTCCTCGTCCTCCAGGATCACGCGGCCCCCGATCTTCACCGCCTTCACCATGGCGCGCACCACCTCGAGCGGCCGCGGCACGTGCTCGAGCACGAAGCGCGTGTGGGCCACGTCGAAGCCACCCCATTCCTCGTCGTCGAGCTCGAGCGCGAGCACGTCGCCCTCGCGAAAGTCGATCGCGGCGCCCGGCCCTTCGCGACTCGCGAGCCGCCGCGCTTCATCGAGCTGCTCCACGCTGCGGTCGATGCCGACCACCACGCCGCCCGGGCCGGCCGCGGCCGCCATGGCGCGCGTCAGCTGGCCCAGCCCGCAGCCCAGGTCGAGGATGCGCTCGCCGCCGCGTAGACCCATCTCGTGGAGCGAGCCGCGATTGAGGATGTCGTTGAGCAGCGAAAGCCGGCGCTGCTCCTCGGGATGCGTGCCGTGGACGTAGAAGGAGGGGGTGCTGCTCAAGGCCGTGAACCTCGTGCAATTGAGGGCAGGTTTTGCAGTTCCAAGACCACCGCGAGTGGGGTGCAGTCTACCTTCGAGCGTAGCTCGCCGCCACGGAAGGCGCGGGCCACGACGCTCGAGCTCCCCGAGTGTCGTGTGGAGGTGAGTCGCATGCACCCGAGCCGCGGTGTGGCGCTGCTCCTTCTGATCACGCTGGCGACGTCCTGTGCCGGCCCCACCCAGCTCGCGCGCGAGAGCGATCAAGCGCTCCGCCAAGGCGACGTGGCGCGCGCCTACGACCTGGCTCGGCGCGGCGTCGAAAAAGACCCGACCAATCGCGCCGCCCACGCCGCCCTGGCCGCCGCGGCCGCGCAGCGCGTCGACGCCGCCAAGGCGCGCGTCCTCGATGCCGCCGCGCTCGACACCGTGGCGGCCGCGCGCCTCGCGCTCGACTTGCGCGACCTGCGCGCCGAGCTGTCGCGCTACCAGGTCGAGCTACCGGACGATCCGCGCTACCTCGAGCGCGAGAACGCCATCGTGGTCGGTGCCGCGGCCACCGAGTACGAGCTGGGCGAGCGCAGCCTGAGCACCAAACGCCCGAAGGAAGCGTACGGCCACTACCACACCGCCGAGACCTTCGTCGCTTCCTACCGCGATCTGCAGGACAAGCTGCGCCGCGCCCACGAGCTGGCTACGACGCGGGTCGCGGTGTTGCCGTTCGACAACGACGTCGACGTGCCCGGCCTGTCGCGCGCGATGTGCGACGCGATCTACCACCGCGTCGCCAGCCAGCTCGCCCAGGGCGGACTCCAGTTCACCGAGCTGGTGCACCCCGACGAGGTCTACGCCACGATGACCGTGAAGGATCTGGATCGGCTGTCGCCCGACGCGGTGTGGCGCATCGCCGGGGGCGTCGACGCGACGCGCATCGTGGTGGGGCGCTTCCACGGCCAGCACACCACGACCAACACCTTCAGCTTCCAGTTCCCGATCTTCCACAAGGTCTCCGAGCGCGACACCTCGGGGCACCTGATCCCGAGCTGGGTCGAGACCCGCTTCGACGCCGTGGCGCGCGAGCGCCTCGTGACCGTCGACTGCGAGCTGCAGGTGCTCGACGCCCGCACGCACGACGTGCTGGAGACGCGCTCGCAGTCGTTCGAGTCCGTGGCGCGCGTGGCGTGGACCGACTTCCGCGCCGAGGGCAGCTGCGACGACTACCATCTCGTGCCGCCCGATCAGGAGAGCGACGACGAGGGCCAGCGAGTGGGCGCGCGCTGGCGCGAGTGTTTCGGCAGCTGGACGCTGGCCGAGATGCTGGACCAGGCGCGCAGCAACCGCCAGCGCTCGCTCTACCAGTCGAGCTACCGTGACGAGTTCCGCGGCGACAGCCGCCAGCATCCGGTGCTGTGCGGCGAGCTGCCGGGCGAGGACGACATGACCGTGATCGCGCTCGACGATGCATGGCGGCCGGTGTGGTCGGCGCTCAGGGCGCTCGACCCCAAGGACTGACGCGTGCTCGGAATCGCTCCCCGGCTTCGATCGCGACGGAGAACTCACCATGGGCCGTAGCCGCAAGGTCGTCCAGGCGATGATCCTGTCGGCCGCGTTGGGAATCGCTCCCGCGCACGCCGACTTGTCCCCACTCACGCTGATGCAGCACGGACAGCTGCGGCTCGCCGCCGCGTTGGCCGAGGCGCGCCTCAAGACCAGGGCCGACGACGTCGAAGCGCTGCGCGTGCTGGCCACCGTGCGCGCCCAGGAGAAGAGCTTCGACGAGGCCACCCACCTGGCCGAGCAGGCGGTGGCCGCGGCGCCCAACAGCGCCGACGCGCACTACACGATGGCCGAGGTGGCGGGTCTGCACGCGCAGGCGTCGAGCATTCTGAAGCAGCCCGGACTGGCGGGGCGTTTCAAGAAGGAGGCGGAGAAAGCGCTCGTGATCGATCCTCACCACGCCGATGCCCTCGAGGCGATGATCGAGTTCCATCGCCAGGCGCCCGGGATCATAGGCGGCGACAAGAAGAAAGGCGCAGCCTTCATGGAGCGCCTGATGCAGGCCGATCCAACCCGGGCCTGGCTCGAGAAGGCGGACATCGCCTTCGACGAGAAGGATTCCGCCGCCGCGGAGAGCTGCCTGCGTAGTGCGGTGGCCGCGCAGGGGGAACCGCGCGCCAAGATCGCGCTCGCCGGTTTGCTGATCAGGCCCAGCCGCCAGCCCGAGGAGGCCGAGCGCCTGGCTCGCGAAGCGCTGGCGGCCGAGCCGTGGCGCGTCGGCGGTTGGGTGGTGCTCGCCGAGCGCCAGGCGTATCAGAAGCGCTGGCCCGAGATGGAGGAGACGCTGGCCGAAGCCGAGAAGGCGCTGCCCGGCAACCTCGGCCCGCACTATCAGGTGGCGCGTGTGCTGATCACCGAGAAGCTCGACGCGACGCGCGCCGAGGCATTGCTTCGCCGCTATCTCACGGTCGAGCCCGAGATCGGTCAACCGTCTTACGCCGGAGCCCACTGGCGTCTCGGCCAGGCGCTGGAGCTGGAGGGCAGGAAGCCCGAGGCGATCCCCGAGCTCGAGACCGCGGTGAAGCTCGACCCCAAGTTGGACGGCGCGAAGAAGGACCTCAAGCGTCTCAAGAGGTAGCAAGGGGCGTTGCGACGCCGTTCCAGATACCGGACCCGACCCGCGCGACGCTTTCACGTTGACAATCGCGAGCCGCGGCGGATGATCGCTTCCTCGCATTTCGAGTCCTCGAACCCAGTGGAGGAAACGATGAGCGCGAGTTGGAATTCGAGTCGTGCGTTCCTGGTCACGCTGCTCGTGGCGTCGGTCGTGTCCGGATGCGGAATCTCCAAAGCCAAGTACCTCATGGCCACGCAGAGCGCCGATGCCTTGACCGCCAAAAACGCGGAGCTCCAAAAGAATCTCCAGGAGGCGAACGCGAAGAGCGAGCAGCTCTCGCAGCACGTCACGTCGATGCAGGCCTCGGTCGACCAGCTCAACACCGAACTGGCGAAGCAGAAGGAGACCAACGACGCCGCGCACTCGACTTACGAGGACATGGTCTCCAAGCTGAAGCAGGAGGTGAGCAGCGGGCAGGTCGAGGTGCAGCAGATGCGCGACGGCATCCGCGTGAACCTGGCGCAGGACATCCTGTTCAAGTCGGGCTCCTCGGCGCTCGATCCCGCCGGCAAGGCGCTGCTCGCGAAGGTGAGCGAAGAGCTCAAGACCTCCGCCTACGAAGTGGTCGTGATCGGCCATACCGACAACCAGAAGGTCGGGGCCGCGCTGGCGCAGCGCTATCCGACCAACTGGGAGCTGGGCGCGGCGCGTGCCGCGACCATCGTGCGCACTTTCCAGAACGCAGGCATCGGGCCGGCCCGCATGCTGGCGGTGTCGGCGGGAGAGAACCGTCCGCGCGCCGACAACGGCACGCCGGAGGGCCGCGGGCTCAACCGGCGGATCGAGATCCGCCTGCGTCCGGTCGAGGTCGAGGAGCGCGCCGCGACCACGACGAACTGAGCCGAGGAAGTAGCGATCGTAAGAGGACGCCCCGCTTGGCGCACGAGCGGGGCGTTCGCATGCTGTCCTACTCACGAGGCCCGACTCAGGCGGGCGCTTTGACTCCTGCGGACGTCACAGCTTCGGCCCGCCCCGACTCCTCGCCGGTGAGCTTCTTGTGCTCGCGCGCGATGCGGATCACGACCCACAGCCACACCAGCGCAAAGGCGAAGTTGACCCCGGCGAACGCCTTGGTTTCCAAGTGCAAGATCGAGCCGACGAACACCAGCCCCGCCGAAGTGAGATCGCCCATGCGCCAGAAGAAGCTGTCGATCGCCGCCTTCGCCTTGTACTTCGCCTCGCGCGAGGTGGGCAGGAAGAGCGCCTGGCGCGCGGTGTTGTTGAGCGAGTAGTCGGTGGCATTCTCCGCGATCTTGACCCCGCGGATCAGACTCAGGATCGGAATCGTCGCGAGCAACGCATAGCCGCCGAGCGCGATGATCGGCAACACGAACAAGGCGGTGCGCACGCCGAAGCGGGTCATGATGCGCGACACCAGGAAGGTCTGCGCCAGCGCTCCGACCAGGTTCACCCAGAAGAAGAAGTCGGCGTAGAAGGCGCCGATCCACTGCTTCTTGAAGCCGTCGGGGTCGGAGGTCGTCGCGGCCTGGAGCGCGTGCGTGGCGGCGGAGCCCACGGTGCGGCCCAGGATGTACTCGCCGGTGGTGTTGACGGCGTTGAGCAGCAGCACCAGGAATGCGATCAGCAGCAGGTAGCGGTCGCGGAAGACGAGCTGGAATCCGCCCTCCTGGCCGAGCGGCGCGTCTTGATCCACGGTTTCGCCGCGCGCGCCGTGCGCCGTGCCGGCGCGGCGGTGCACGACGCGCGAGAGCAGGATGCAGATGCCGAGGATCAACGCGGCGATCAGCAGGGGCGCGAACACGCCGGCGCGCTCGATCAGCGGCTTGGCGATCCAGGCGCCGAAGATCGCGCCGGTGCTCGAGCCCAGCGCCACCAGCGCGAACAGGCGCCGGCCCTGCTCGGGGGTGTAGATGTCGTTCGCGAACGACCAGAACTGGGCGATGATCATCACGTTGAAGATCCCGACCCAGAGGAAGAAGGCGACCCCGATGAACGGGGTCTTCGCCAGCCCGAGTCCGTAGAAGAAGAACAGGTTCGAGATGAAGATCAGCGTCACCCAGGTGATGAGGCCGATGCGGCTGACGCGGCTCGCGAACCGGCCGTAGGCCGGGATCAGGAACAACAGCAGCAGCGCCTGCCCGGCGGAGGAGTAACTCTTCACCTCGGCGCCGCCGCCGGTGAGGATCAACGCTTCGCGCACCGGCTTGATCAAGTAGTAGGCCGTCAGCAGCAGGAACGCGTTGAGCGCGAGCAGCAGCACACCCGCGCCTTCTCCGGAATGAACGTCGGCGAACAGCGAGAGCGCGCGATCGAGCGGCCCGCGCGGGCGTCCGGGTGGCGGCTCCGTCATGCGGCCTCCTGAGGCGACGAACAACGAGACGTGAACGATGCGCGGCTCAGCGCGGAGCCTCCGTGGGCGGGGCGGCGCCCAGTAGCTCACGGACCAGCTTGTCGCGACGCTCGATCAACGTGCGCACGATGTACTCCTCGGCCTCCGGGTTGGAGTAGCGCCCGAGTCTGACTGCGGCGCGAATGTGCTCGTCGGTGAACGCGGCCACGATACGCGCGCCCCAGCGCATGTCGCGCATGGTGCGCTCGTCCCAAGCCGGATTGCCGAGGAACGGCTTCCAGTTCAGCGGCTCGAAGGCCGTGGCCTCGAAGAACCCGACCGCGGTGAGATGCGGGTCGACGGTGCGCTCCCAGGGAAAAGGAATCAAGCCCAGCGTCACGGCCGAGTGCGCCGCGGTGCCGAAGTCGAGCAGGTGCTCGAGTCCGTTGGGATAGGGCTGGCGATCGATCGAGGCCGAGCCCAGGCAGCCCGAGAAATCGATCAGATGGTGGCGCACGAACGAGCGCCCACCCGCGGTGACCCAGGTGTCGAGGGTGTTGCGGGCGCTGCCGTCGGTGTGGTTGAGCCACGCCGCGACCGAGTAGAGGCCGCGCAGCTCGCGCCGCAGCTGATGCGGAACGAGATCGTCGGGATCGTCCTTGCGGCGTCCGCGGTACTCCCATTCGCCCAGCGCCGTACCAGGGAGGAAGCGACTCGCCACCGCGCGATAGCGACCATCGGGCGAACGCGGCACGCGCGCCAGGATGTCGTCGATCCGCTTCCAGGTGATGGGCCTCTTGTGTCCGAGCGAATCGCTGTAGGTCGCGTCATTCCCGATCTGCAGCTCGCCGCGCGTGAAGTTCACGATGGCGTTGTCGGGCACGTTGTAGCCGGCGGCCCAGAACAGATGGCTCGCCACCACGTCGGCTCCGCTCCCCATCTCGGGCCATCCGGGCGGATCGAACTTGAGCTGGAAGATCTGGCCGTCCGAGTCCTTGATGCGCAGCCCGAGCGACGCGCCCTGGGTCTTGAGTCCCACGATTCTCCACGGCTGGTCGCGCCGGGGGCCGGTACCCGGCCCGGGGCCGTGCTCGAGCTGCGCCACCGTGACCGGCCGATGGCCGAGACGCGGCTGCCACCACGTGCTGGGCAGGCGCACCTGATCGTGCTCGTCGACGTTGGCGGCCTCGCGCCGGCGGCCGGAGATCGCGCGCACCCAGAGGGCCGGATCGCCGAGTCGCGTCGCGGGCCGGATCAAGCTCTGATCCAGGGCGTCGTAGTCGTAGGAGAGGTGCGTCGCCTGGGGCGGCGCCGAATCGGCCGCTCGCGCCGCGCGTGCGGCCACGAACAGCGCGAGCGCGCACACGACGCGCCGCGTCACTCCGTGCCGCCGATCGAGAAACGCACGCGCACCGTCTCGCGGCTCCAGTCGACGCCGATCATGCCCAGAACGGCCTCGTCGAGACGGGGCCTCAGCGCGATGCCAAAGGAGTGCTGGAGGCTCGAGCGCGCGAGGTCCTTCCAGATGTCGCCGGCCACCTGGCCGACTTCGGCGTGGACGTCCATCTCCAGGCGATAGGCGAGCGGGAACACGTAGGACAGGCGTCCGAGCGCGGAATCGAGATCGTGGAAGCGCCCGGCTTCGAACCCGGACAGGCCGGCAAGTCCGCCCAAGGTCGCCAGGTCGGAGAGCGGCACGCGGCTCGTGCCGTCGGGAACGTCGTCGACCAGGCGGAGCTCGAGCCGCAGCGTGCGCGGATCGCGATCGAACGACCAGCCGGCCTGCGCGTCGTAGATCCAGCGCGTGAATTGAAACGAGGTCTGCGCGCTGCGCAAGGCCAGCGCGCGGATCGGATCGCCGAAGCGCTCGAACTTGACCGAGGCGCGGCCGCCCTCGGCCCAGTGCGGCTTGCCGCGGCGCTGGTCGAACGCGAGTCGCGCGCCGTACACGAGGTGCTCCACACGCTGGTCGAGTTGCGACGCGAAGTCCGGGAAACGCTGCTCGAACGAAGGCTCCTCGGGGTCGTGTCCGTGGCGCGTGACCAGACTGCGCGGACCGAGCCAAAGCTGCAGATCGCAGCGCGGCGCATCCCATTCACGGTCGCGCCGCTTCTCGAAGTCGAGGCCGAGCCGGGCCGATTGGCTCTGCGCCGCGTAGCTCGAGGGTGCGTCGGGCGAGCTCGCTGGTCCGAGACCGTCGAAGCGCTCGCGCGGCCGCCAGTCCTCGCGATAGCCGAGGGACGCCGGGCCGTACCTCACCTCGACGCTGGTCCTGTTATATTCGAGCGTGCTCCCGTCCCAGCGCGCGATCAGGTGCCGCCTGAGGATCGGCGGCGAATACGCAACCCCCAGTCCGAACCCGGTGCGATCCCCCAGTGAGGCGGGCAGGAAGCGGAGCCCGGCTCGCGCGATGGGCGTGACCGCCACTCGCGCCCGGTCCAGGAAACGGGTCTCTTCGATCTCGAGGAGCGTGCGCTTGGTGACGTACCCGAGTCCCGACAGCGGCAGCGTGAGGATGCGCCCCGGCAGGCGCAGCGCCGTCTCCCATGGCTCGGCAGCGGCGACCGGCTGGGGCGGAGTCCACGGCCTCGCGGTCGAGCTGGCGAGCGAATCCGCGACCGCGCTCGAGTCGCGCAGCGCATCCGCGGCGAGCGCCGAGCCTGGGCCCTGCGCCAGGCCGATCGCCGCGGCGGCCAGAACCGCGCACACAGACCTCGTCCCAGACTCGATCATGGGGATGAATCGACTATGGCCGGGCCCCCTGGTGTCGTCAACCGCGAGGCGGGACGCCGCGACGAGGAGCGCCGCGTGAGCGACGCGCGCTTCGAACGGCTGGCCGCACGCTTCGATCTCAGGCCCGACGAGTTCAAGCGCGCGCTGACGCTGGGCATCATGCTGGGCGGGGTGACCTGGTCTTACACGCTCGCCAAGACGGTGCGCGACGCGCATTTTCTCAGCACGCTGCCGGTGACCGCGCTGCCTTACGTCTACCTGGGCGTGGGTGGGCTGAGCGCGCTGGCCTCGGCGTTGTTCGCGCGTATCACGCGCCGCTCCCCCGGCGCAGAGTCGCTCGCGGTCATGTCGCTGGTGGCCGCGATCTCCCTGGCGGTGTTCGGCCAGCTGTTCCGGATCCAGGCCAGCTGGGTGCCGGTGTCGTTCTATCTGTGGAGCAACATCTATGGGCTGATCGTGATCTCCCAGTTCTGGCTCTACGCCAACAGCGTCTCCAATCCACGCGAGGCGCGCCGCACCTTCAGCCTGATCGGGCTGGGCGGCATCCTGGGTGGGTTGCTCGGCGGAATGCTCGCCGCCCCGCTGGCCCACATGTGGTCGCTCTCGTCGCTGCTCAACGCCGCGGCGCTGCTGCAGGCGGCGGTGGTGCTGCTGGTGCGGCTGGGGGGGCGGCGCGTGACGGGCGCCGAGCTGGAGCCGGCCCCGCTCGAGGACGGCAGCCCCAATCCGATGAGTCACGGCTACGTGCGCTGGCTGGCGCTGGCGGCCCTGTGCTCGGTCATGGTCACGGGCGTGCTCGATTACCAATTCAAGGCCGAGCTGCAGCGCCGCTTCACGCACCCGGCCGAATTCGTCGCCTTCCTGGGCATGTTCTACACGTTGACGAATCTGGCCGCCTTCGGCGTGCAGGCGCTCGGCACGCGCTGGATGATCCAGCGCCTGGGCGCGTCGTGGACCTCGTCGCTGCTGCCCGCGGGTCTCGGGATCACCACCACGCTCACCTTGCTGGTGCCTGGCTTCGCGGCCGTGGCCTCGGGACGGCTGTGGGATCAAGTGACGCGGCTCTCGGTCAACCAGTCGGTGGGCGAGCTGTTCTACTTCCCGCTCGACCCCGGGCTCAGGCGGCGCGCGAAGTCGTTCATCGGCGCCGGGCTCGAGCGACTCGGGGACGGCTTCGCGGGGGCGCTGATCCTGGTCGCCGGGCTCACCATCGGGGCCACCACCCGCAATCTCGCGGTGCTGCTCACGCTGCTGCTGCTCACGTGGGCTTTCGCGTGGCTGCGCATTCGACGCGGCTACGTCTCGGAGCTGGGCGTCAACCTGCGGCGCATGAACCTCGGCCACCAGCAGAGCCGCGTGTCGCTGCGTGAAGCCGGCATCCTGCGCGAGATGGAGCGGCTGCTCGACAGCCGCTTCGAGCGCGTCGTGCTGCAGGGCATCGAGCTGCTCGAGGAGAACGCCCCCGAGCGGCTCGAAGCGCGGCTCCGGCCGCTGCTCGAGCACGCTTCGGCGCGGGTCCGGGCACGCGCGCTGCGCGAGGTGCGCATGCGACGCCTGGAGCAGTTCTCCGAGCGCGTCGACGGGCTGATCCACGACAAGGACCCCGAAGTGCAGGTCGAGGCTTTGAGCGCCCATTGCGCCTTCACCGGCTCCGGGCTATTCGGTCCGCTCGAGGAATACTTGGCGTCACCGAATCCGCGCGTGCGCGTGGCCGCCATCCTGTGCCTGATCGAGCAGGCGCCAGGCGACGAAGAGCCGCGAGTCGGGGAGGCCGTCCAGGGTTTCCTGCGCTCGGACGACGCGGCGATCCGTGCCGCGGTGGCCGAGGGGCTGGGGCGCCGGCCGGCGCCGAGCGCGCTCCACGATGCGCTCGGCCCGCTGCTCGCGGACGCCGATGCCGAGACGCGGCGCGCGGCATTGCGGAGCGCCGGCCGCGTCGGGCGCCGGCCACACATCCCGATCCTCATCGATGCGCTCGGTGCACGCGCCACCGAGGAGACGGCCCGCGCCGCCCTGGTCGGCCTCGGGGATCGCGTGGTCGGCACGCTGGGCGATTACCTCAACGATTCAACCGTGCCGCTGGAGGTGCGCCACGCCATTCCGCGCGCGCTGGCAGAGATTCCCTTGCAGGAGTCGGTGAACGCCTTGTTCCGCTCGCGCGACGCGTCCGACCTGAAGCTCGCCTATCGCATTCTCAAGGCCTCGAACCGGCTCCGCTCGTCCGGGGCCCGCGTAACCTTCCCGCGTCGCCTGGTCACCGAAGACATCGAGCGCGACGTCGGTCAGTACCTGTTCGCGTCGATCCATCGCGGCGCGGTGCCTGCAGGCCACGGCCCGAGCTCGGAACGACTACTGGGGATCGCGCTCGAGGAGCGATCCCAGCAGGCGTTCAACCGGGTGTTCCGGCGCATGGGGTTGATCTACTCGCCCCAGAACATCGCAGCCGCGTACGAGGGCGTCGTCAGCGGGAGCGCTCGTTCCCGCGCCAACGCGATCGAGTACCTCGAGAACGCGCTCGCGCTCGAGCACCGCGCGCTGGTGCTGCCCTTGCTCGAAGACCGGGCCGACGGCGAGCGCATGCGCTTGGCCGAGAGCCGCTACGGCATCCGGCCCGGCGGGTACCAGCACACGCTCGAGCAAGTCTTGCAATCGGAAGACCCCTGGTTGCGCGCGTGCGCCCTGTTCGTCGTCGGGTCGCGCAAGGAACACGCTCTGTTGCCGCTGGTCGAATCGAACCTGTCCACCCTCAACGCGCTGGTGCGCGAGACTGCGTCGTGGGCGCAGCTCGCCATCGCCACGAGCTCATGACATGGAAGAGACGCTGACCGTCATCGAGAGAACCGCCTTCCTCAAGGGCACCGAGATGTTCGCGAGCATTCCCACCGAGACGTTGGCGCAGCTCGCGGCGCGCGCGCACGAGCAGCACTACGAGGCGGGCGCGACGCTGTTCAACGAAGGCGACCCCAACAGCGGCGCGTTCATGGTGGTGGAAGGCCTGGTCGAGATTCGCAAAGGCCGCGCGCTCGACGGCGTGCGCACTCCGGGTGAGGGCTTTGGCGAGCTGGGGCTGGCCGAGGGCGAACCGCACACCTTCACCGCGATCGCCACCGAGCCGAGTCTGGTGCTCAACGTTTCGAACGAGACGCTGTTCGACACGATGCTCGACTATCCCGAGGTCGGCATCGGCATGGTGCGCGCGATCGGCAAGCGCGTCAGCGAGCTGGCGCTGCGCGTCCACGACCTCGAGGGCCAGATCGCCCATCTGGCGGCGACGCTGCGCACCCAGGGCGTCGAAGCGCCCACGTACATCAGCGGCGCCTACCGGCGGCCCCAGAGCTAGGCGCTTGGCTGCGACGACGCCGAGCGCCGCGGCGCGGGAGGGCGGGGCGCTGCCCGATGGAGTCACGCGCCCGATCGGGCCGGCGCTCTTCCATCTCGCGCTGCCGGTTCTGGCGTCGCAGCTCTTGCGGCTCGGCTATCAGTGGGTCGACGCCTTGTGGGTGCGACCGCTCGGCGTGCAGGCCACCGCCGCCGTCACTACCTCGATTTTCGTCATGTGGTGGGTCTACTCGCTCAACGACGTGGTGTCGATCGGCGTGACCGCCTACGTCAGTCAGCTGCTGGGGGCGGGAGAGCGCCGTCGGGCTGGAGTGGCGGCTTTCCACGGTCTGCGCGGCTCGGCGCTGCTCGGCCTGGCCGGCACGGCGCTGGGCCTCCTCGGAGCGCGTGCGGTGTTCTCGATCATGAGCCCGGATCCCGCCATGGTCGCGACCGGGGGCCGTTACCTCGGCGTGCTGCTGGCCTTCGCCCCGCTGCCGATGATGGGGTTCACCTGCGAGTGCGTGATGCGCGCGTCGGGAGACACGCGCACGCCGTTTCTGATCGATCTGTGCGCGGTCGGGCTGAATGCGTTGCTCGATCCTTTCCTGATCTATGGCTGGGGCCCGTTCCACGCCCTCGGCGTGATGGGCGCCGCGTGGGCCACGGTGACCGCGTGGGCCTTCATGGTGGCGAGCTATCTCTTCTTGGCGGCGCGCGGCCATCGCGCGTTCCCGCTGGCGCTCCGAGCCGAGGGCCCGCCCATCCATTTGCGCGGCATGGCGCGGGTCGGCATCCCGGCGGCGATCATCGGCATGATGTTCTCGGTGGTCTACATCGTCTTCGCGCGCGCCGCGTCGCACTTCGGGCCCGCGGCGATGGCGGTGGTGGGCATCGTCAATCGCGTCGAGGCCCTGCAGTTCATCACCTCGCTCGCGATCGGCACCGCCGGCGCCGCGCTGGTCGGCCAGAATCTCGGCGCCGGCCGGCCGGATCGCGCGGGTCAGGTGATCCGCACCGGGCTGATTTGGAACCTGTGGGTCTCGGGATCGCTCACGCTGCTGCTGTGGGCATTCCCCACCGCCTTCATGACCCTGTTTACGCGCGACCCCGAGGCGCTGCGCATCGGGGTGCCCTATCTGCGCATCCTCACTTTGTGCCTGGTGGTGAACGGGATGGAGATCGTCGTCTCCGAATCGATCCTGGGCTCGGGGCACACCCGCGCGATCTCGTGGATCTTCAGCACGTTCTCGTTGATCCGCATCCCGCTCGCGCTGTGGTCGCCGGCCTGGGGCATCGGCGCGCTCGGGATCGCGTGGATCATCACTGGGACGTGTCTGGTGCGCGGGCTGATCATCGTGGCCTGGGGCGCGCGCGGCACGTGGAAGCGCGGCCTGGCGCGCGAGCTGACCGGAGCCGAGGCCGCGGCCAGCCCTCCGCCTTCGGCGTGATAGGCTTCGCGCCATGCAGTTTCCCTACATCATCATCGGCGGCGGGCTGACGGCGGCCGGCGCCATCGAAGGCATCCGCGAGCACGATCGCGACAGTCCGATACTGCTCTTGTCGCGTGAGAATCACCGGCCCTACCAGCGGCCCCCGCTCTCCAAGGATCTGTGGTTCGGCAAGACCACGCTCGACAAGATTCCCTACCACGACGAGGACTACTACGCAGCGAACAAGGTCGAGGTCGCGCTGCGTCGCGAAGCGGTGGAGCTCGACGCCGAGAAGCGCCGGGTGTGGGACGACCACGGCACGATGTACGAGTACGGGCGGCTGCTGCTGGCGACGGGAGGATTCCCGCGGCGGCTGAACGTGCCCGGCGCGGATCACGCCTCGATCACCTACTACCGCTACCTCGAGGACTACCTCTCGCTCGAGGAGCGCATCCAGCGCCTGCGCCACGTGCTGGTGATCGGCGGCGGGTTCATCGGCATGGAGATCGCCGCGGCGCTGCGCCATGCGGGCAAGGACGTGACCTTGCTCTATCCCGAGCCGTGGCCGCTCCATCGCGTGTTGCCCCGAGATCTCGGGTCGTTCGTCGCCGACTACTATCGCCAGCAGGGCGTCGAGAACGTGTCCGAAGAGCGCGTCGTGCGCTTCGAGGACCACGGCGGCGAGATCACGGCCCACATGGCAAGTGGCAACATGGTCACCACGCAGCTGGTGGTGGCCGGCATCGGCATCACGCCGGCCTTCGACCTGGCCGAGGCCGCCGGGCTCGAGGTCGGCAACGGCATCGGCGTGGACGAGCACGCGCGCACCAGCGATCCCTACATCTACGCCGCCGGCGACGTCGCCGAGTTCCCCTACCTGGCGCTCGAGCGGCGCATGCGCGTCGAGCACTGGGATCATGCCATCCAGCACGGCAAGGCCGCGGGCGCCAACATGGCCGGCGCAAGCAAGCCCTACGACCATCTGCCCTTTTTCTACTCCGACCTGTTCGATCTGGGTTGGGAGGCGGTGGGCGAGATCGACTCCGAGCTCGAAACCCACGCGGTGTGGAAGCAGGAGTACCGGGAGGGCGTGGTCTACTACCTGCGCGACGAGGTGGTGCGCGGCGTGCTGCTGTGGAATACCTGGAACGCGGTCGACTGGGCGCGCGGCCTGATCCGCGACGCCACCCTGTCGACGCGCGAAGAGCGCGAGGCCGCGGTTCCCGCCTAGACCCGGCCGCTACGCAGTCACGCGGAGTGGGGCCGTCGATCCTGGATCATTCCGGAACTCCTCCTTGGCAAAGAGCAGCAACCACAGCGACGGTGACCCGACCCATGCCAGGAGATCTACGGTTCGTTCGAATAGCAAGGCGCCGAAACTGGAAGCAGGTAGCCGGAACCCCAGCGACAGGACGACACCCGAAGTGACGAGGGTGACGTCCAAAACGGCGAGAACCGAATCCCCGGCTGCAGTCAAGAGCAGGCGGCGCCTCATGGGTGTCTTTCGGCTCGCCAAAGCCATTGCTGTGAAGAGCGCGAGATCGACCGGCGCCAAAACGTCCAGGGTGCGGATCTCGACTGCAAGACCGAACAACGACAGAAGGAAAACGCTCGATCTGGCCAGGAATTGGGAATACGTCGAATAGCCGAGCCAGCTGATCCACAGGAAAACCGTTCCCCAGATCAGAAACCGCCCCCACCAGTTCATTTCCCGAACACCTCGGTCACCTGTCTTTGCCGCCAAGTCGCAAACATCGCAGCGATCAACAGCAGCGTGATCATCTGCCACAGGAAGAGATGAGCGAGGTCAAAGAGTGCAGGCTTCCAGTTCATTACGAATGCCAGGGCGACAATGCGCCCGAGGTTGAACATCCAGATAAGGGGTGCGAAGAGCGCAGCGCCAGCGAGCTTGGACCTCAGGCGCGCTGGATAGGCGAAAAGGGCCGATGCCAGGATCAGCGTCGGTGTGAGCGACGTGCACTCTGCCACGATCGCGATCTGCGCCGAGCCCATGCGAATTGAGTTCCAGCCCACGATCTGCGAGCAGCCGAGCGGGCGGGTGAATAGGCCGAGGCTCGATGACGTGGCCTGAATCGCGACGCGCTCGATGGGGCCATAGGCCGCGAGGACCTGGCCGAGTATGCAGCCTCCCACGAAGCGGAAGGTAAAGCCGCGGGTAATGCCGTGGACTCCCCCCGCGAGATGCATCGTGATCTTGGCCCCCGTCCTCTTGCGTTTCATGTCGTTCGGCTATTGCTCGGGGAGCGCCCCCGCTATTGCACCGACGGACGGGGAACGATCCCGGATTCTCTTCGATGCCCCAATCTCCCGAGGCCCAACAACAGGGCCATGAGCGCTGCGACTCCCACCGGCCCCACAAATGGCACGGGCTGTTCGGAGACTGGGACCGGAGGGAGCACGTAGACGACTTGGCTTGGAACTCCACTACCAACCGTATCCGTGAGCGCCCGTGCGTAGCGAATGGCCCCCAAGGGCGGCGTTCCCGAGGGGAGGGCATAGTTCCGAACCTCGCCCGGCGAAAGGACCGTCGCGCTGCTCACGAGGGTTGCCCATGGCAGCCCCTCGACCGCAGGGTCGTGATAGCCAAGTTGTGACAAGGGCACTGAGGTCGAAGAGACCGCCCATTCCAGACGATCGAGCCTGATGGCGGAAGTGCTCGAGGGATTCGTCACGACCAGCTGATTCGAATTGTTCGACTGATGGACCGGTGTGATCTGGGGGGCCGGCACCATGTCGTGCAAGAGGGTGTCTTCATCGGAACCTGTGTATTCGTTCACCAAGACCCAGTCCTTGTTGCTCGATCCCGACAGGTCGATGCCAAAACGCTCCGATGTGTCGGACGACGACGTCGAGGTTCTCTTGAAGCACAACAGCCAGCGATCATTGCCGTGATAGAACATTGCAGTCGGCGCCTTCCCGCCCTCGAAAACGACGCCCGATGGGAAGACTCCATTTGAACCGGGGATCTTGACGTCCGTGTAGTAACGGGTGCTGTGACCCCGGAATTCGACGGTCCTCGAAAAGAGAGCGCAGCCAGCCAGGACATAAACGATGATGACGGCCAGTGAAAGCACAGCCCAAGCCGGTTGCCTCGCACTGATCTTGAGAGGCACTGCGTTTGTATCTGACGTAGAGCCGCGGAGAGAACGGAAAGCAGTCATGGGCGGCCTCCTTGGCAACTCCGCTAGGCGGAGTCGGTCCGACTCGGAAGTGGTGACGAGCGGGAACTAGGTGTAGATCGGGACCGATGACCCAATCGCCCGCGCTGCGTTTCCTGCGAAGCGCGCGAGAGCGACCGTGCGAGATCGTCGCGTGGCCGGGAGGCCTTAGAGGGGGCCGCAAATTTCGCGGCGCGCGGCCGATTTCGCAGTCGCAATCGTGGTCCCGGGTCGGAAATCTGTCAACCCAAAACGACTCCGATTGGATAGGGCCGCAGTGGCTGTCTTGAATCGGGAATCCGATGCCGGACGGCGGTTCCCGCCTAGGGCCGGCGCCCGGCCCGCGCCGCCCCCAGCGCCTCCCCCCCGCCCAGCCTGGGGGCCGTCGGCGCGCCCCTGCGAGCGATGGCGTCCAGCAGTGGCCGCGGCCGAAACAAGGCCACCCAGAGCGCAGGGGCCGCGGCCCAACCGATCAGGCTCACGGCGTTCTCGAACAGGAGCCCGAGGCCGCGATCGGCCGGTAGGCCCATGATCAGGAACAGCAGGATCCCACTCGAGACGATGACGATTTCGATCACGAGCAGCACGACGAGCCCGATCGCCAGCCGGGCGATTCGCGACGGCCATCGCACGCCGCCGAGCGACATCGCCAGCGCGATGAACAGGGCGAGGTCGATGGGGGCGAGCACGTCCGCCCGCTGGAGATGCACCTGGACGCCGAGCCCGCCGAGTATCCCGATCGCCACGGCGCACAGGAAGCGCAGGTAGGGAGCGTAGAAGGCGGTCGCCAGCCAGGTCAGGGGCGTCGCCCACGCCAGGAAACGGATCAGCCACCTCATGGCTCGGCTCCGCGTGATCGCTGCAGTCTGGTCCAGATCACGAAGATCACCAGCACCACGAGCAAGGTGATGGTCTGCCACAGATACATGTGGACGAAGTCGAAGCTCCGCGGGCGCCACGCGAGGATGGCGACCAGGCTGCCGATGCGCAGCAGGTTGAACGCCCACAGCACCGCGGCGCCCGCGGCGATTCCCGCCAACTGAGCGCGCCGCGGCGCGGGGTAGGCCGTCATCGCCGCCGCCATCACCAGCGTCGGCATCAGAGGCGTGCACTCGCCGACGATCTCGACGCCGTTTGGCCCGAGATGGAAGGAGGTGCCGTCGACACCGCCCTGAAGACCCGCGAGGCGCATGCCCCACGCCACGCCGCGCAGGCTGCCCAAGGTGCTGCGGATCGCCCATGCCTCGATCGCGGGGAACCAGGCGATCGCGACTTGGCCCACCGCCAACCCCAGAAGGAAGCGGCCGACGAACCACAAGGGGTGGGCCGCGCGCGCCGGCGTCGCGTCCGGCGCAGTGGGATCGATTCTCTTTCGCTTCATGAAAGGGTGGGAGCTCCGGTGAGAGCGCGGGATCTCGCGCGCAAACGGCGGCCGAGTCCCGAAAGCAAGGATCGCCCGTGGGATCGCAGGCGGCAACTCGAAAGCTCGAGTGGCGAGGACGCTCCAGCCGGAGGGCCGACGTCGCGAGGAGGCGGACTCGATGCGCAGCATCGGCCCGCCTCCCCCGCGAGGGCTTATGCCTAGGCGGCTTGGACTCCCCGCCGTGACCGGATCACCCACAGGCCGCTGGCCAGGAGCGCGAGCGCCAGCAGGACCAGACCGATCGGCGTGCTCGACGGCACGGCCACCGGACGGTCGAGCGAGCGCGGATCCGAGAACAAGACGACGACCGCGGTGCTGGCATCGGGCACCATCGCGTTCTTGCTGAAGCCGGCGACGGGGCGGAGAGTGAGCTTCCCACCCCCCTGGTCCTGAACGACGAAGTCGGCGCCCGTGAAACCACCGTAGGTGCTCAGCCCGGTCGGGACTCCGGTGCCGGACTCCAGCACCGCTTTGCCGAAGAACGAGCTGCCGAAGCCGTCGGTGTTGACGTCGCCGTCCGCGGCGGCCTGATTGGGATAAACGATGAGCCGCCACTCGGCGATCATGGTCTGGTTCGCGTTGACCTGCCGGATCTGCATTCCGCCCGAACCGACCGGTACTCCGTTGACGTTGATCGTCGGAATCGTCAACGTCACGGTGGTGCCACTGCGCGCGATGTTCACCCTCAGCAGCGAGTCGGGGTTGGACCCCAGCGCCGTCCCGCCGGGCGCCTGGTAGAGACCGACGCACGCCATCGCCGAGTCGGGGAGCGTCTCGGTGTGGAGGCCGCCACCTCCGGCTTGCGCATCACCCACGCACCACGACGGGTTCGCGACCGACGTGCCAGGGCCAAAGTACTGGGCTTGGCCCACCGCCCTGTTGTTGGTGGGATCGTTGAGCCCCACGCAGTAATGGCCAATCGAGCCGGGGCCGGGATTCCAAAGGGGCTCGTTGATGTAGGGGCCGCAAGGGCCGGGGTTGGGGATGCCTTCGATCTTGAACTTCATCGAGCTCGTGGCGCTTGCGCCTGCGGCGTTGACGTTCACCTTCACGTCGGCGCGTGCCGCGCTCATCGTGACCATGAGGATCGCGACCGCGAGTGCTGAGAATCCAAGCCTTCGGGTGAGATGCATGTGGGTGTCTCCTCGAGCGTGACCAATCGGCGGGTGGGGGTGAATCGAGAACGCTGAAAGGCAACCGACGTGCCTCGCTCGCCCAGCTCGATCGAGCCCGGCAGCCCATTGGGGCGCGGTCGGTTCGCCCGTCGCCCGCTCCAGAGTGGCGAGTCACGGCTGCGGCGCGCCGAGCCAGCCCGCCTAGGCGTCGCGAGGCCGTTGGGCCGATCTCGCTGCGGGTGAGGCGATTGACGCCCGGGGCGGAATGCGGCAGGCGCTGCGGTGATTTGCTGCAGCTTCAGAGTCCGCGCTCGGGATCGGGACGCGGCGTCCCGCTCTCGTATGCGGCCGAGAGCTTGCGCGCCAGCGTGCCTCGGTCGATGCCGAGGATTCGGGCGGCCTGGCTCTGGTTCCCGGCCACGCTCTCGAGCACCTCGAGGATGTGGCGGGTCTCGTGCGCCTTCAGGGATCGATCTCGGCTGGCGGCGGCTGCCGCTGCGCGCAGGGCGCGGGGGAAGTGCTCGACCCGAATCGGGCCCGGCCCGGCCATCACCGCCGCGGCGCGGACGACGTTGCGCAGCTCGCGCACGTTGCCCGGCCAGGAGTGGGCGATGAGTCGTTCCATCGCCTCGGCCTCCAGCTCCAGCAGCACGCCGCTCGCTCGCTCCCACTCGCCGAGCACGTGCCGCAGGATGTGAGGAATGTCGGCGTGGCGCTCGCGCAGCGGCGGCAGCGCAATCTCCAGCTGACGCAGGCGGTAGTAGAGGTCTGCGCGGAACCCGCCCGACTCGACCTGCGCGCACAGATCGCTCGCGCTGGCCGCAATGACGCGCACGTTGACGTCGCGCCCCGCCGTCGCCCCGACGCGACACACCGGCCCGCCCTCCAGCACCCGTAGCAGCTTGGCCTGCAGCCCCACCGGGAAGCTGTCGATCTCGTCGAGGAAGAGCGTTCCGCCATCGGCCTGCTCGAAGAGTCCGGCGTGATCGGTCAGCGCCCCGCTGAAGGCGCCACGCACGTGGCCGAGGAAGATCGACTCGGCGAGGTCCGGCGGGGTCGCCGCCATGTTGTGCGCGACGAACGCTCGATCGTGTCGCGAGCTCTGCGCGTGAAGCGCCCGCGCCAGCAGCTCTTTGCCGGTCCCGGTCTCGCCGCAGATCAGGACCGTCTCGCGCGTCCGGGCCAGGGCCGGAATCAGGCGCCGAACCAGCCGCATCGACGGCGTGCAGCCCACGAGGCCGAAGTCGGGCTCCACCGCCGCTGGGCGCTGGCCCTGGATGCGGGCGAGAGCGGCGGCGATCGTCTCGCGAGCGGCCGGCTTGACCAGGAAGTCGCTGGCCCCGAGCCGCAGCGCGTCGACTGCCGGGCGAGCCTGGTCGACAGCGGTCAGGACCACGACCGGCGGCGCGGGCTTCAGCGCCCGCGCGGCCTTGAGGATCTGGAAACCATCGGGCGGCGGCATGCGCAGGTCCGTGAACACCGCGTCGAACGGCCGCGCCGCGAGGCGCGCCAAGGCATCCTGGCCGCTCGTGCACGCGGTCACGTCGTGATGTAGCCGCAGCACTCCTTCCAGGTATCCGAGCGCCACAGGGTCGTCGTCGACGAGCAGGAGATTCATGGCGTGGGGTGGGCCGGTGCGGCGAGCGCGGCCGGAAGGTCGAGCCGACAGTGGGTGCCTCCGCATTCGCCACTCGCCAGCGACAACACCCCGCCACACGATTCGACGAAGCGCCGGGCCGCCAGCAAGCCGAGCCCCGCGCCGCGGCGCGAAGGCACTGGGCCCGCGGCACGCGCGACGGCGGCCGGGATCCCGGGTCCCTCGTCGGCAATGTCGAGCACGACGCGCTGCTCGCGGCGTTCCACGCGGACACAAACCGCCTGGCCGGGCGGACTGGCCTGCACGGCGTTGTCGAGCAGATTGAAGACCGCGTGGACCAGCGGACCGCGGCGCGCCTCGACGTAGACCGGCGAGTCCGGCACCGCCAACCGCACCGGAGGCTGGCCCAAGAGCACCAGAGCCGATCGCACGACGTCCTGGATCGCGACGCGCTCCGGCAGCGGCCGATCGGCGCCCGCCAGCGCGAGCACGTCGTCGGCCAGCGCGCCCAGGCCTTGCAGCGCGCCCAGGCATTCGTCGGCGGTTTGCGACCGTGCGCCGGGCTCGCGTCCCAACGTGCCGACGTAGCCCTGGATCGAATGCATCGAATTGCGGATCTGGTGGGCGACGCAAGCCGCCGACTCACCCAACCGCCGAACCGGGTCGTCGACGCTCGACGGGGCGCAAGGAGCCAGCAACAGGTGCACGCGCTCGGCACTCGGCCCCGCCTCCCGCCACATCTCGCCGCGCACCGTGACCTTCGATCCTCCGCTCACCGTGAGCACCACGGTCAGGTCGTGCTGAGCGGCCCCGGTGTCGAGGGTCTCGGTGAGGCGCACGCGCGAGGCCGGGTCGAGTCGAACCACCTCTTGCCAGGGCTTGCCGAGGGCCGAGTGCGAGTCGACCTGGAGCAGCGCCAGGCCGGCCGGATTCAGGCGCTCGATCCGCCCGCACGCGTCGATCGAAACCAAAGCGTCGGCCACGACGTCGCCCAGCAGACGCAGCTCGTCCGCGAGCGTCTCCGCCTTGTCGGCGAGCGTCGTGCGCGCATCGATCTGAGCGCGCTGCCGCTCCAGCAGTGAGACCACCCGCCAGGTGATCGCCGCACACAGCGCGAGGACGGCGACCCACGTCCCCGCCGTGCGGGGGTCGAGCGGACCGCCCCAGGTCGATGCGTAGAGCCCATAGCACAGGATCGAGGCGACCGCGGCCGAGAGGAGCCCGCGCCGCCCAAAGAGCGCGCCGGTCAGCGGCAGCTCGAGCAGGTACCCCAGCATCAGCGGCGAGCCCTGGCCCCCGGTGACGTGGATCAGCAGCGTCCACGACACGACGTGCAGCCACGTCAGGCCGGCGGCGAGGCGCCGCCACGACCGGGCCATCAAGAAGTGCTGCAGCGCAGCCAGCCCGGTGGCGACCACCACCAGGGCGGCCACGCCCGCAATCGAGACCCGCTGCCGGGGTAGGAAGATCGCCGTTCCGGACACGGCAGCGAGCGCGAACAATCGAAAACCGAGGACCACCGCCGAAAGCGAGCGGTCCCCTCGTTGCCGAAGAGCCGCGTCGAAATGAATCGACGGGCCTCGAGCCGAGGCCTTCAAGAAACTCCCTCCGTCTCCTGGGCGGCCAGGTCGTTGCGGCGACCTCAGCCGTCGCGGAGGCAATTCGTCGGCCGAAGGAGCGAGCATCGGTCAGATATCGAGGGCCGCGGTTGGGGGCCGCAGGTTGCCTTGGTAGGAGCGGATCCCTCGAGTGCTCTTTCCCGGCGGGCAGTCGCCGGAAGCCGAGCCACTTTGTCGTGTTGACGGAAATATAACGTTTGCCTCCGGCGGCTACCAAACGAGAAATGAGCTCGGGAGGGTGAAAAACGTGGGATGACTGGAAACAGGTATTCAAAGCGGAAGGGTTTTCCCTTCATGGATTCCCATTTCGGGATTTGGGATGGGTCGAGAGGCTTGTAGAGTGCGCACCGTGCCCACTCAGACCAGCGATTTCACCGCCGTGGACCGCTTCCTCGAGGACCACCTCGACCGGAGCCTCGACGAGCTGTCGATGCTCGTCGCCCAGCCCAGCATCGCCGCGCAGAACCGCGGCATCGAGGCGTGTGCCTCGGTGGTAGCCCGGATGCTCGAGGCACGCGGCTTCGCCACCGAGATCATGCCCACCGGCGGGGCGCCCGTGGTCGTCGCCGAGCGCGCGGGGCGGAGCGATCGCACGCTGCTCATCTACAACCACTACGACGTCCAGCCGGCCGAGCCGCTGGAGCTGTGGACCAGTCCGCCGTTCGAGCCCGCGCGTCGCGACGGCAAGCTCTTCGGTCGCGGAGTCAGCGACGACAAGGGCCACATCGTGGCTCGCCTCCACGCCATCGATGCGTTGCTCGCCGCTCAGGGCGAGCTGCCGTGCCGCATCAAGTTCGTGATCGAAGGCGAAGAAGAAGTGGGCAGCGTGAATCTGCCGCCCTTCGTGCGCGAGCAGCGCGCGCGGCTCGCCGCCGACGCCTGCTTGTGGGAGTTCGGGGGCGTCGATCATCGCGGCGTGCCGCTCCAATTCGCAGGCTTGCGCGGCATCTGCTACGTCGAGCTCTCGGTCGAGACCGGCACGCTCGACGCCCACTCCGGAATCGGTGGATCGATCTTTCCGAACGCCGCGTGGCGCCTGACCTGGGCGTTGGCCAGCCTCAAGGGCCCCGATGAGCGCATTCGTATTCCAGGCCACTACGACGAGGTGCGGCCTCCGACCGCGCGCGATCGCGAGCTGATGGCGGCACTGCCGGAAGTGGCCGGCGAGTACCGCGCCCAGTACGGGCTCCACGGATTCGTGCGCGGCCTCGAGGGCGGGGTGGAGCTGCGCATCGCCGAAGTGTTCGAGCCGACTTGCACCATTTGCGGGCTGGATTCGGGCTATCAGGGCAAGGGCTCGAAGACGGTGCTGCCGGCGCGCGCCTCGGCCAAGGTCGACTTTCGCCTGGTGCCGGACCAGACTCCGGAGCGGGTCCTGAAGCGGCTGCGCGCCCACCTCGACGCGCAGGGCTTCTCCGACGTCAAGATCGAGTACCTGGGTGGCGAGCCGCCGGGACGCACCGACCCCGATCATCCCTTCATTCGACTGGTGGCCGAGACCGCCCGCGAAATCTACGGGCAGCCGATGCAGGTCATGCCGATGGTCGGAGGCTCCGGCCCCAATCACGTGTTCATCCACGCGCTGGACGTGCCGGTCGCCACGGCCGGCCTGGGCTACCCCGACACGCGGGCCCACGCCCCGGACGAGAACATCCGCATCGACCTCTACCTCCAGCACGCTCGCCACGTGGCCCGGCTGCTGCCCGCCTTCGCCGACGCGCGCGGCCAGAAGACCGACGGGCGCGGCCTGCGCTGAGCCGAATTCGATTGCAGTTTTTCCAGCACTACTGCTAGATTTCCAGCATTGAACCGGGGCGGATGGTCCGCCGCCGGCTTGCGCTGGAGAATCGGATGTCGCGCCCACCCACTGCACTCAGTCGCCGCGAGCGTCAGGTCATGGACGTGCTCTATCGGCGCGGTTCGGCCTCGGCCGCCGAGATCCAGTCCGGGCTCGAGGATGCGCCGAGCTATTCCGCAGTACGAGCGCTGCTGCGCGTCCTGGAGGAAAAAGGCTGCGTGGCTCACCACGAGGTGGGGCGCACCTACGTCTATCGGCCCACCGCATCCCCGGCCGCGTCGCGACGGGCCGCGCTGCGGCACGTGGTCGCCACCTTCTTCGGCGGGTCGGTCGAGGAAGCCGCGGCGGCGCTGCTCGAGCTGCCCACGGCGGAGCTCGATGACGCGGCGCGGCGGCGCATCGCGCGCAAGATCGCCAGCGCCCGACGGGAGGGACGATGATGCTCCACGATCCGTGGTCCACTCTGCTCGACGGATCGGCCCGCGCCGCCGCGCTGGTCGGACTCGCGGCGGTGGCGTCCTGGATGCTGCGCCATCGCTCGGGCGCCGTTCGCCACGCCGCGTGGCGAGCCGCCCTGGTGGGTTTGCTAATGATCCCTGCCGCGATGCTTTTCCTGCCGCGCCTGAGCCTGCCCATTCTTCCGGTCCCCGAGACGCCGGCGTCCGCGCCGCGCGCGGTGGCGAAGGCGGGCGAAGGCGCGAGCCCGGCCGCGGCGGTTGCAGTTGCGCTTCACGCGCCGAGCGCTGCGGCGACGGCCGCGCGTCCCGGCTGGGCTCCATGGGCGATCGCGTGGCTCGTCGGGTTCGGGTGGCTGATCGCGCGTCACCTACGCTCCGCTCGTCGGCTCGCGCGCATCGTTGGTCGCGCGGCGCCGCTCACCGATTCCGATCGAGCGGTGTGGCGCACGGCGCTCACCACGAGCGGCGCGCCGGCTCGCACTCGTTGCTTGGTCAGCGCGGAGACTCGCGTGCCCCTCGCCTGCGGGCTGCGCGAGCCGGTGGTGTTGCTGCCGGCCGGCGGGTCCTGGCGCGCGGACGAGCTGCGCTCGATCCTGCTCCACGAGCTGGCCCACCTGCGTCGTCGCGACCCGCTCGCGCTGGCGGTGGGGCAGGTCGTGCGCGCCCTCTACTGGTTCCATCCGCTCGTGTGGTTGGCGCTGCGCGAGCTCAAGGCCGAGAGCGAGCGCGCCTGCGACGACGCGGTGCTGCGCGAAGGCGAGCGGCCGTCGCGCTACGCCGAGACTCTGCTTTCGTTCGTGGGGGTGAGCAGCGCGACGCCGGCCGCGGCGCTCGCATTCCTGCGGGGCGAAACGCTCGAGGGGCGGATCAGCGGGATCCTGGCGCGAGATCGCGATCGTCGCGAGCTGGGTCGTGGCGAGCGCGGCTGGATCGCCCTCCTCGCCGTGGCCACGTTCCTGGGTGTGGCGCTACTCCATCCGGTGCCCGGCCAGGCATCGCGCGCAGCCACTCCTGGCGCAGCCGGCGAGGAATACCAAGCCGACTGGTGGCAGGCGCGCGCGCTCACCGTCGAGCCGACGGTGGCTCGGTTCCGGAATCGACTGCGCGCGCCGGTGCGCATCCGTTACGCCGAAGTGCGGCTCGTGCCCGACCTGGGGCAGGGAAGCGTGGGCGCGACGACGCCGGAGCTATGGCTCGAGAACCGCGATCCCGCGCGGCGGGTGAGCGCGCTGCTGCTGGCCTTCGATCTGCCCACGACCCACGATCGGACCTGGGTCGAGGTGTCGATCGCGCCTGCCGGCTCGACCCGGCTGCGAGTCGACGCGCGTCACTGGGCGGCGGTCGCCTCGCCCGATGAAGTCGAGCAGCTCACCGTCCAGATCGTGGGCGTGCGTTACTCGGACGGCGAGTCGTGGGGCGCTCACGACGACCGGACCGCGCACGAAGCGCCGGCCGTCTCCGCCACGCCTGCGATCCCCGGAGTCGAGGCAGCTCCCCGAGCCGAGACAGCTCCCCGAGCCGAGGCGGCTCCCCAAGTCGAGGCAGCTCCCGAAGACGAGCCCGCGCTGGTTGCGCCCGAGGCACGGCCCGATCCCAACGCGGCGCCGCGCCCCTGGGCCGAGCCGCGTCCCGGCCGCTCGGGATGGATCCCAGCGCGAGTGCGAAACCCCGAGGGCGCGCCGGTCCTGATTCTCGAAGCCGGCACGCCGCCGCACTCCGCCCACCCTTCCGGCGGCCGGGCGATGGCCGGACTCCCCGAGGTGGTGATCGCCAATCGGAGCACGCGTACCGTGGTCGCGCTTCGCATGCGCTTCAAGGCCGAGCCCGAAGGTCACGCGGTGTCGAGCTACAAGGTGGCGATTCCGCCCGGCGGAACGGCGATCGTCCATCGCGAGAACTTCGAGATGTGGGGAACGCCGGCGGCGATGACGGTGCAACTGCTCGGCGTTCGCTTCGCCGACGGCAGCACCTGGGGCACGCTCGACTCGACGATCGACGCGCGCGACGCCTGGGTCTTTCCGCTCACGCCGGAAGTTCGCTAGGCGGATGCTGAGGGCGGCGCCTCACACGCTTCCGAGGCGTCTCGAGCCGCCGGACCTCAGGACGTGTGTTTAGGCGGCGAGAGGAGCGAGCGAAGGCAGGATGCCGTAGCGAGCGCGCCGAGAGAGGTGAGTGAGGCGCCGCCCTCGGCCGCGCGCTCAGCCTCCCAGACTCCGGTGCGAGCGCAGGACGTCGAGACGCACCGGGGCTGCGCCGTGGCGCGTCATCGCGAGCTTCCTCGCAGCCGCCAGGGAGACGTCGATCACGCGCCCCTTGACGAAGGGCCCGCGGTCGTTGATGCGCACGACCACGCTGCGGTGATTCCTGAGGTTGGTGACGAGCACCCGCGTTCCGAAGGGCAGGCTCCGGTGGGCCGCCGTCAAGCGGCGCACGTCGAAGCGCTCGCCGCTCGCGGTCGGCAGACTGTCGAAGTCCGCGGCGTAGTACGAGGCGACGCCGATCTCGGGCGGCGGAGGCTCGGGCAGCCGCGGCTCGACCGCCTCATGGGACGGCGAGCGGATCAGGAGCCCCGCGCCCGCCAGAAGTGCCGCGCCAAGGATGCGTCTCACGATGTCCCTCCTCGAGCCGAGGAACGTAGCAACCCGGGCGCGCGGTTCGTCACATCGGCGTCAGAGAGTGGGTCCAGAGTCGCAAAAGATCGCTCCGCCGTTTCAGCCGCGGACGATCTCGAGCCGCCTCAGGGGTCGTCAGCAGCGGCGACCAGGTCGAGGCGCACCCGTGCCGTGCCGGACCCGATCATCCCCAACCGGCGTGCCGCTGCGTACGAGACGTCGATCACACGCTTCTTCTTCCACGGCCCGCGATCGGTGATGCGGACCACCACCGCCCGGCCGTTTTCGAGATTGGTGACGCGAACGCGCGTCCCGAAGGGCAGGGTGCGGTGAGCGGCCGTCAGCTCGTGCATGTCGAAGGGTTCGCCGCTGGCGGTGCGCCGACCCTGGTGGCTGGTCGAGTAATAAGAGGCCAGTCCCACCTGGGGTCGCGAGCCTGCGCCGATCGCGGGCCGGGTCGTGGCGCACGACGCCCCGGCGAGGCTCAGGCAAGCCAACACCGACAAACGGGCCAAGAGGCGCGGGGTCATGCCCTGGTTATCGGTCGGAGTGGGGCCGGGACTGGAGCGATACCGAAGCCGCCATTCGCCGCGTCGTGCGCGTTCGGTTAGATTCCCGTTTCATGCCCGTCGCCGCCGGCACCCGCTTCGGACCCTACGAGATCGTTGCCCCCCTCGGCGCCGGAGGCATGGGCGAAGTCTACAAGGCGCGCGACACGCGGCTCGAGCGTGCCGTCGCGATCAAGGTCCTGCCCGAGCACCTGTCGCTCACTCCCGACTTGCGGGCACGGTTCGACCGCGAGGCCAAGGCGGTCTCGAGCCTCAACCACCCCAACATCTGCACCCTGTTCGACGTCGGCCATCAGGACGGCGTCGATTACCTGGTGATGGAGCACCTTGAGGGAGAGACGCTCGCGCAACGGCTCGAGCGCGGGCCGTTGCCCGCCGCCGAAGCGCTCCGGGTGGCGAGCGAGATCGCGGACGCGCTCGACAAGGCGCATCGCCAGGGTCTGGTCCACCGCGATCTGAAGCCCGGCAACGTCATGCTCACCAAGTCGGGCGCCAAGCTGCTCGACTTCGGCCTCGCGCGGGTGGCGGCGTCGCCCGCCGGCCCGAGCGCGTCGGTCATGCTCTCGCACTCCCCGACGATGAGCACGCCGCTCACCGCCGTGGGCATGATCGTCGGCACCTTCCAGTACATGGCGCCCGAGCAGCTCGAAGGTCAGGAAGCCGACGCGCGCAGCGACATCTGGGCGTTCGGTGCGACGCTCTACGAGATGGTCACTGGGCGCCGCGCGTTCGACGGTCCGACCCAGGCCTCGCTGATCGCATCGATCCTCAAGGATCACCCGCGCCCGGTGGCCGAGCTGCAACCGCTCACGCTGCCCGGGCTCGATCGAATCGTCGACCACTGCCTGCAGAAGGATCCCGACGATCGCTGGCAGTCGGCGCGCGACCTCGCCCACGAGCTGCGCTGGATCGCGGAGGCGGGCTCGAAGGCGGGCGTGCCCGCGCCGGTCGCCGCGCGGCGTCAGAGCCGCGATCGACTGCTCTTGGTCCTGGCCGCGGCCGGCGTTTCGGGGACACTCAGCCTCGGCGCGGCGCTCGCGCTACGCCGCCCGCCGGAGGCTCCGGTCCTGCGCTTCGACATCCGCCCGCCGACGATGGTGCAGTTCCAGGACGCGCCGCGCATCTCGCCCGACGGCCACTACCTCGCCTACACCGCCACTGATTCGACGGGCGCCAGCCGGATTTGGCTGCGCGCGCTGTCCGCGGCGAGCGCCCAGCCCTTGCCCGGCACCGAAGGCATCCTCTTCCGACCATTCTGGTCGTTCGACAGCCAGCATCTCGGCTTCTTCGCGGACGGCAAGCTGAAGAAGATCGCGGTCTCGGGCGGCCCGGCGGCCGTGCTGGCCGACGTCCCGACCGGAGCGGACGGCGCGTGGAGCCGCGACGGCGTGATCCTCTACGACGGCGGCACCAACGATCCCATCCGCCGCGTCTCGGCCGGCGGAGGAATCCCAGTCGTGGCCCAGGCGGGCGACTCGACCAAAGGCGAGCAGCTGGGCTGGCCCTTCTTCCTGCCGGATGGGAAGCACTACCTCTTCCTGGAGATCGGGAGCCACACGCTGCGGGTGGGCGACATCGGATCCAAGCAGGTGCGCGTGCTCGGACCCTGCGACAGCCGTGCCGAGTACGCGCCGCCCGGATACGTCTTGTTCGTGCGCAACGGCACGCTCGTGGCCCAGCCCTTCGATGCCTCGGCGCTGAAGCTGAAGGGCGAGCCGTTCCCGATCGCGGAGCCGGTGCGGACCCAGCCCAACGGTGGCGCCGACTTCTCCGTCTCGCAAAACGGCATGCTCATCTACGCGTCGGGGACCACACAGTCGGGTCGGTTGCTGTGGGTCGACCGCGCCGGCCACGAGATCGAGACGGTCCGCGCGTCGGGAGTGCCGAACTTCCACAACATCGCGCTATCGCCCGACGGAAAGAAGGTCGCGGTCCGCGTCATCGATTCCAACCTGCGCACCCGCGACCTGTGGACCATCGACCTCACGCGCGGCGTTCCCTCGCGCTTCACGTTCGAGCCTTCCAACGAGAACCACCCACTGTGGTCGCCCGACGGCCAGCAGATCCTCTACTGGTCCGATCAGAAGGGCCAGAGCGGCTTGTATCTCAAGAGCGCCTCGGGCGCCGGCGAAGCGCGGAGGGTGCTGGCGAGCGAAACCGAGCTGACGGGCACCGACTGGTCACGCGACGGCCGCTACGTCCTCTACCACGTCGCGAATCCGAAGACCTCGTTCTACGAGATCGACCTCCTGCCCATGACCGGCGAGGCGAAGCCCACGCCCGTGATCAGCGGGCCGTTCCACTGCGGCTTCGGGAACTTCTCGCCCGATGGACGCTGGATCGCCTACGAGTCGTACGAGTCGGGGAAGCCGGAGATCTACGTGCAGAGCTTCCCCGAGCGCTCCGGGAAGTGGCAGATCTCCAGCGCGGGCGGAACCAATCCGCGCTGGAGCCACGATGGCCGCGAGATCTTCTATCTGTCGCCCGACCAGCGCATGGTGTCGGTCGAGGTGAAGACGTCGCCGGCGTTCGAGGCGGCGGTGCCGAAGCCGCTGTTCATCTCGCACCTCCTGTTCCCCGGGGCCAACGTGCGCTCTTACTACGAGGTCGGCCCCGACGACCGCCGCTTCCTGTTCGTCGCGACCGAGCCCGGCGACGTGCTGGCCGGGTCGAGCGTGATCGTCAACTGGACGAAGAGCGTCGACCGCCGTTAGCCGCGCCGCTCATGCGACGTCGCGGCGGTCCTGCGGATCGAGCGCGTCGCGCAACCCGTCGCCCAGGTAGTTGAAGCAGAACAGCGTGAGCGAGAGCGCGATCCCCGGAAAGACGACGAGCCACGGGAACAGCGCCAGCAGCCGGGCGCCTTCGGAGACCAGGGTTCCCCACGACGCGTCGGGCGGCTGGACGCCGAGCCCGAGGAAGCTGAGGAATGCCTCCTGGAGGATGATCGCCGGCACGGTCAGCGTGGTGTAGACGATCACCGGGCCGAGCGTGTTGGGCACGATGTGGCGGAAGATGATCTGGCGATCGCGCGCGCCCAGCGCACGCGCCGCCTCGACGAAGGTCTGGTGCTTGAGCGACAGCACCTGGCCGCGCACGATGCGCGCCATGGTCAGCCATTGCACCAGCCCGAGCGCCACGAACAGCATCAGGATGCTGCGGCTGAAGAACACCAGCAGCAGGATGACGAGGAAGATGTAGGGCAGCGAGTAGAGCACGTCGACCACGCGCATCATCGCCTCGTCCAGCGCTCCGCCGCGATAGCCGGCGATCGCGCCGTAGCCGACCCCGATCACCAGGCTGACCAGCGTCCCGACCAAGCCCACCAGCAGCGAGATGCGCCCGCCGTAGATCACGCGCGCGAAGGTGTCGCGCCCCAGCTCGTCGGTGCCGAACCAGTGCGCGGCGGACGGCGCCGAGGCCCCGAGGGAGAGATCCTGCGCGGTCGGATCGCCGAGGCCCGGAATCCACGGCGCGACGCCTGCCAACAGTCCGACCGCGACCAGGAATCCGCCGGCCATGATCGCCGCACGGTTCCTGCGCAGGCGCTTCCACGCATCCGCCCACAGACTCTCGGGGCGGCCGGGCGTCGCCAGCGCCGGCGCGCTCAGGACAGCTCCACGCGCGGGTCGAGCCGCGTGTAGGCGACGTCGACCACCAGATTGAGCGCCATCAGGAAGACGGCGTAGAAGAGCACCACGCCGAGCACCAGCGTGTAGTCGCGGTTGAAGGCGCCGTTCACCAGATGCCGCCCCAGCCCCGGGACGGCGAAGACGCTCTCGACCACGATCGAGCCGGTGACGATGCGGGCCGTGGCCGGCCCGAGATAGCTCACGACCGGCAGGATGCCGAGCTTGAGGCCGTGCTTCCACACCACCCGCCGCTCGGGGAGGCCCTTGGCGCGCGCCGTGCGGATGTAATCCTGTCGCAGCACCTCGAGCATGCCGCCGCGGGTCAGTCGGGCGATGTAAGCGACGTAGGCGGTCGACAGCGTGAGCACGGGCAACACCCGGCTGGACGGACCCTGCCACAGCGCGGGCGGAAGCAGGAACCACGACAGCGAGAGTCCCAGCACCAGCGCCGGGCCGAGCACGAAGTTCGGGATCGACACTCCGGCCAGCGCCGCGGCCATGGCCGCGAAGTCGGCGCCCGAATTCTGCTTGAGCGCGGCGAGCACGCCGATCGGAACGCCCATCACGACCGCCACCAGCAACGCCCACAGGCCGAGCTCGAGCGACACCGGAAAGGCCTCGAGGATGATCTCGCGCACCTGACGCGCCGGGAACTTGTACGAAGGGCCGAAGTCGAAGCGCGCCGCATGAGCGAGGAAGGTCAGGTATTGCTCGGACACCGGGCGATCCAGTCCGTAGGCCTTCTGCAGCTGCTGGAGCGCGGCGGGCGGGATGTCGCGCTCGGCCAGGAACGGACCGCCCGGGGCCAGGCGCATCATGAAGAAGGTGAGGGTCGCGATCACCCACAGCGTCGGGATCATCAGCAGCAAACGACGCAGGACGAACGTGACCACGTCAGCGGGCGCCGGCGACCGGCCCGGTGGGCCGATTCCAGTCGTGATCGATCCAGACGCTCTTCAGCGGATGGGTGTCGAGCGCGGTCGGGTAGAGACCGCGCACGTAGGGCTTCACCAGCTCCGACGTGGAGTAGTGGTAGATCGGAATCACCGGGGCCTGATCCAGGACCAAGGCCTCGGCCTGGGCCAGGATCGCGAGCCGCCGGACTGGATCCAGCTCGGCCGCGGCGCGCGCCATCAGAGCATCGTAGGCGGGACTCTTCCAGCCGGTGCGGTTGTTGCCGTCGAGGCTGGTCATCATTCCCAGGAAGGTGTTGGGATCGAGGTAGTCGCCGATCCACGAGCGTCTGGCCACGTCGTACTGGAGCGAGACCGTCGCCTGGAGGTAGGAGCCCCACTCCTGGTTGGAGAGCTCGACGTCGATGCCGAGCACCCGCTTCCACATCGACTGCACGGCCTCGGCGATGCGGCGGTGATCCTCGCCGTTGTTGAACAAGATCGAGATCCGCGGGAAGCCCTTGCCGCCGGGATAGCCGGCGCGGGCCAGGCAGTCGCGGGCTAGGGCCGGATCGAAGCGCTGGCCCGGCGGCCGCGCGTAGCCGGCGTAGCCGGCCGGAACGAAGTTGCCCCACGGTTCCCGGCTGTGGCGCAGGAGGTCGTGCGCGATCGCATCGCGATCCACCGCGTAGGCCAGGGCGCGGCGCACCCAGACGTCGTCGAACGGCTTGCGCGTCACGTTGACCGAATAGAAGTAGACCGCCTGGTAGAGGCCGCTGTGGTAGTCGGCGAAGGAGCGCAAGTAGGGGATGTAAGGAGCCGGGACGTAGCCGCTCGGGTTCCAGTCGACGACGCCGGCCTTGTACAGGTTCGCGCAAGTGTTGACGTCGTCCACCGACAGCGCGACGACGCGCTCGAGACGCACCCGCGCTGCGTCCCAATAGCGGTGGTTCTTGAGGAAGACGAAGCGATCGCCCTGGCGCCAGCGCTCGAGCACGAATGCCCCGTTGCTGAGGATGTGCTCGGGTCGCGTCCAGCGCGGACCGTAGCGCTCGACGACCGAGCGCGGCACCGGCAGCAGCGTGTAGTACTCCGTCGTGAACAGGAAGTACGAGGTGGGGCGCGAGAGCCGGACGACGAAGGTGCTGTCGTCCGGCGCCGAGAGCCCGAGCTGGCGCTCGTCCTTGAGTCGTCCCTGGTTGAAGGCCTCGGCGTTCTCGACCGGGAACAGGAACGAAGCGTAGCGCGAGGCGGTCTCGGGCCTCAGCACCCTCACCCAGGACCAGCGAAAGTCTTCCGCGGCGAGCGGCGAGCCGTCGTTCCACGTCAGCCCGGAGCGGAGGTGGAACGTGTACGTCCGGCCGTCGGCGCTGACCTCCCAGCGGTAGGCCTGTCCAGGCTCGGGCGCGAGGGTCTTCGGATCGGGGACGGTCAGGCCCTCGAACAGCGTGCGCGCCACGCGGCCGTCGGGCTGCCCGGAAATGACCCCCGGGTCGATCCGCTCGGGCTCCGCGCCGTTGTTGTAGGTGAAGGTGTCGTCGGTCGGCGGCCGGACGTTGCCGAAGTAGCGCGGGCCTTCGTGCGAGGCGAGCCGCGAGCCGGGCGCCGTCGAGCAGCCGGTGATCACGAGCAGGAGGCCGAGCAGCCGCTTCATACCGCCAGTATAGCCACGGCCGCCGAGCCGGGCCTGTAAGGTGGAGACGACAGATTCTCGGTCCCCGATCCGCAGCGGGCGTGCCCGGGTCGTTCGCGGCGAGCGCCGAGTCCCAAGCGCCGCAAGGGGAAGCGGGCGCGCCGTCGCTCGGGAATTCGTCCGGCCCGCGCCTTGCCTCGTGAATGGGCGCCAGGCTCCTTCAGGGCCCAGGCGCTCGCGCGGCTCAGGCACCCGCGCCCCGAGCAAGACCGGACCTGAGGAAACTCGAGACTCATGCATTCGCCCTACGTCCAGTGCGCCGTGTGCGGGAACAAACTTCCCGCCAGCTTCGTCCGCGAACGTGGTTTCGTCACCTGCTCCTGCGGACTTCGCATCGATTCGATCCCCGGTGATCACGACCGTCACTACTTGAGGCTCTTCCTGTTCCTGGTGGCGACCGCCTTGCTGGTCACGCTCGCGGCTGCCATCGGCCGCCGTTTCCTCGGCTAGCCGGGAGCCGGTCGAGGTTCCGCGCCCCGGAATTCAAGACCGGCGCCCGCTTGCCGATACCTTCCGCGTCGTCGCGCGGCCGTGCGCCGCGCTCGGGTGTGAGAGCGACCGGAGGGAGCCCATGTCCGCTACGCCGAGTCCCACCATCGAGGAAATCCGCTCGATCCTTGCCGACATGGCGCGCTGCGTCGCCGCCGACGAAGATCCCACGCTCGATCCGGTGATTCGCGCCGGCATCCGCCGCGCGGTGGACGAGCTCGAGCGCTTCATCCCCGGACTCGACCCCGCGCCCGACGCGGAAGGCGCGCGTCACATGGTCGCGGCCGCCCGCAACGCACTGCTCGCCGGCCGCCCGCGCATCGCCCTGGCCCGCGCTCTGCGCGGACTGTCCTACGCGCCGCACCATCCCGAGCTGCACTACCTGGCGGCCTCGTCGTGCTTCGAGCTGGCCGCGGCCAGCGAGGCGGTGTCCTTGCTCGCCCACGTCCTGTGGATCCATCCCGGCCACGAAAAGGCCCGCCGCGAGCTGGAGACTCTGTCGGTGTTCGGCCCCGGCGAAGAGCCCGGCCCGGGCGAGCCGCCGCCCACCGACTTGGACGACCTCGACCGCGCCGCCTGAGCGCGGGCGCACTCCTTCCAAATCTTCGCGCCTGGCCGCGTCGCGCCGCCGCGCCGCGCTGTGCGACACTGGCCGCGTGCGCTGGTCTTTCCACATCGGCACGATCGCGGGCATCCGCGTCGAGCTCCACGTCACGTTCCTGCTCTTCATCGTCTGGGCCGCGCTCTCCCAAGGGCTGCTGACCGGCAACGTGGTGGGCGCGATCGGCGGCGTCACGCTGCTGCTCTCGGTGTTCACCTGCGTGCTGCTCCACGAGCTCGGCCACGCCCTGGCCGCGCGCCGCTACGGCATCCGCACCCGCGACATCGTGCTGCTCCCGATCGGCGGCGTGGCCCGCTTGCAGCGCATGCCGGAGCGTCCATCCCAAGAAGTGGTGGTGGCGCTGGCCGGGCCGGCGGTGAACGTCGTGATCGCGGGGCTCCTGGCCGGCGTGCTCAGCCAGCTGCGCGCCCCGAGCCCGATGCTGAACGAGCTGCTGACCTCGCTGCTCCAGATCAACCTGCTGATGCTGGGCTTCAATCTGATCCCGGCCTTCCCGATGGACGGCGGGCGCGTCCTGCGCGCCGTGCTGGCGATGCGGATGCCGTACGTCCGCGCGACCCGCATCGCGGCCGGCATCGGTCAGGGGATCGCGTTGTTGTTCGGCCTCGTCGGCTTCGGCATCTTCCACAACCCGATGCTGATCTTCGTCGGACTGTTCGTGTTCCTGATGGCGGGCGAGGAGCAGGCGCTGGTGCGGGCTCGCGCCACCATGACCGGATTCCCGGTGCGCTCCGCGATGATCACCGAGTTCGAGACGCTCGACGCGCGCGAGCCGCTCCAGCGCGCCATCGATCTGCTGATGACCGGAAGCCAGCAGGACTTCCCGGTGCTCGAGAACGGCGCGCCGATCGGCGTTCTCTCTCGCGGCGACCTGATCGCCGCGCTGCAGGGACAGGGCGCCCAGGCGCCGGTCGGAGCCGTGATCCAGCGTGAGGGCCCGACCGCCGAGCCGGGCGAATCGCTGGAGGACGTGTTCCAGCGCATGCGGGAGCGCCGGCGCTCGGCGATCCCGGTGATCAGCGGCGGGCAACTGGTGGGTATGGTCACGACCGAAAACGTGGGCGAGCTGCTGCTGGTCCAGGACGCATTGCGCCGGCACGCCGGCCGGTAGCTCGTGGCGACGCGTTACGTGCCCGTGGGTCGGATCGCGATCGCGATCGCGCTGGCGGTGGCGGTGTGGGTCGTGGCGCGCGGCGGCTCGGGGCCACGCTGGCGCTCGCTCGAGCCCGGCGTCGAGTTCGCGATGATGCGGGGCGAGCCTTACTGCCGCTCCGGCTCGGCCGACATCGCGCTGCTGCGGGTCGATCCCACGCGGGCCGACCTGCGCGTCCTCCACTTCACGCGCCAGCCGGATCATCGGCCGTTGCCGCTCCCCGAGTGGCAGCGCCGCGTGAAGGCGCTGGCGGTCTTCAACGCCGGTCAGTACTACCCCGATCTCTCCTACATGGGCTTGCTGGTGAGCGACGGCGAGACCATCTCCGCCCACGCTCACCCCAGCTTCCGCGCCGCGCTGGTGGCCGGGCCGCGCTCGGCGCGCGTGCTCGATCTCGATCGCGTCCCGCTCGATCAGGCACGCCAGCAATGGCGCGAAATCGCGCAGTCCTTCATGTTGTTCGACGAGGCGGGCCGGCGGCGGGTGCGCAAGACCGATCAAGTCGCCAACCGCACCGTGGTCGCCGAGGACCGCCGCGGGCGACTGGTGGTGGCGACGAGCGAGGGCGGCTACACGCTGTGGGACTTCGCCGAGCTGCTGCAGCGCGCGCCACTCCAGCTCACCCAGGCCATGTCGATGGACGGTGGCCGCGAGGCCGGGCTGTGCGTGGTGGATGGACGGTTCCGCTACGGCAGCTTCGGGCACTGGAGCGACGGCGACTCGCCCGAGGCCGCGGTGCCGCTGCCAGCGGTCGTGGCGGTGATGCCGCGATGAGTGGATTCCCTTGCCCGCACTGCGGGCGCGCGCTCACCCGCAGCCGGCGCGGCGCTCCCGCCGGGGTCGTGAAGATCCGCTGCCCGCGTTGCCGCTACCTGATGTTCGATTATCCTCGGGCCTGCGCCGGAGTGGTGGTGGTGAAGGACGGCGCCGTGCTGCTGCTGCGCCGGGGCCACCCGCCGCGGCGCGGATGGCTGGACTTGCCGGGAGGATTCATGGAGGCGGGCGAGGACATCGAGAGCGCCGCGCGGCGCGAGCTACACGAGGAGACCGGCCTCGCGGTGGGACGGGTCCGGCCCATGGGGATGGTGTGGGACCGCTACCATCTGCGCGGATTCGGAGTGCTGCCGACCATGAACTTCTATTTCGTCGCGCGCTGGCGGAAGGGCGAACCGCGCGCGGCCGACGACGCGGCCGCGGCCGAGTGGGTGCCGTTCTCGCGCCTGCCTGCGCTGCGGCCCCGCTTCGCATGGGCCCACATGGATGGCGTGCTGCGGCGCGCGCGTCGCGTCCTCTTGGGTCGGCCGTGAGCCTGGAGATGCGCGTCGTCTCGACCGGGCGGCGGGTGAGCGGCCGCTATCGCATCTTCTTCCATGGGGTGGAGTGCGGGGAGGAGCGTTGGCGGCTCGAGCCCTCGCCCGACGGGCTCGTGGCGAGCGGCGCGCAGGAGATCCTGGCGCCTCATCCACTGCCCAATCGCCACGAGTACCGGGCCACGCTGGGTCCGGACGGGCGGCTCACCGGGCTCGAGATCCACTGGAGCGTCGGGGCCCAGCGCCTGCTCGCGACCCATCGAGCCGAGGCCGGCGTGTGGCGCGTGCGCATCGAATTCGGCGGTCACGTCAAGGAGCAGCAGGGTGATTACCCGGAGTTCTGCGAAGTCGACTACGCCACCCACCTCATGAGCTGGTTCGTGCTGGCGCGGCGGGACTTCGCGCTCGGCGGCGAGCACGAATTCCCCGTCCTGCGCATCGGCCCGCCTTACATGGCCGTCTCACCCGAACGCATGCGCATGCGCTGCGTCGAAGCCGGGTTCGTCGAGACTCCTTTCGGGCGCCGCGAGGCCAAACGCTACGTGGTCAGCCTGCCGCCCCAGCCGGAGTCGGACGGCTACAGTTTCTGGGCCGATCCCGACGGGGTCGTGCTCGAGTCCCACGACGACCCGGGCGGGCAGCGAACCTGGATGCAATTAATGGAGCTCGAGCGCCGATAACCCAGGGACGGCCCACGCCGCACGGTCCGGGAAGCCACCCGACGCCGCGCGCGCGGGCCGAATCGAGGAGGCCGCATGAAGGGCCTGACCATCCTGGTGATCGTCGTGCTGCTGGTCGCGATGGGCGTCGAAGCCACCGCGATCGGCGGCGCGTGGTGGCTGCATCGTCAGGGACGGATCGACGAGCAGATCGCATGGCTCGACGCCTGCAAGCCGTTCCTGCCCTGGGACCGCGCGATCGACGACCAGATCGATCGGCTCTACGCGGAACGCGTGCGCCGTGCGCTGGATGCCGATCGGCTCGACCTCGCGGTTCACGCTCTGCGCCAGGCGCGCGGCCGGGCGAAGGCGCGCGGGCTGAAGCCCGATCCCGATCTGATCTCGCTCGGGATCGAGACCTTCACCCGCGCGGCGGATCGGCTCGAGGCCCGCGGTCGTCTCGATCTGGCCGCCGACTGGGACGACAGCCTGTTCGTTTTCGCCGTGCGCGCCCAGCAGGCGCATCATCGCTTCGCCGCCGTGGCGGCGTTCGTCGAAGGACTCGATCTGCGCGCACGCGCCGGCGATCCGTGCACCGCGCTCGATCGCGTGCACTGGGCGCGTCACGGACTGGGCGGCGAGATCCCCGGCTTCCAACCAAGCGTCGAGGAGGACATCACGAACCAGTGCAGGGCCGCTCGCAGAAATCGGCGAGACTGACGCCGCAAGCGTAGGATTCCACGAGGGTTCGTTCGCGAACAGCGTTTCTCGGCGCACCCGATGGGCGTGCGCGCGGATGCGAGGCCCGGCGCGGGAGATCCGATCGCGCGGCGACATTTTTCCATTGAGTGCGGGGGCACTGCTTCTCTAGTGTTGTCATGCGCGGGAGCGACTCGCGGAGATGCCGCGTGAGCACACAAGCGAAGCGGTAATCACGCACACCGCTTGGCGCTCCCGAAAAGTCGAAGGGGCGGAGGCTGGCGTCTCCGCCCCTTCGGATTTTTTTCGCCGTACCGCGAGCGCAACCGACTCAGCGCAGAACGACCACGGTGCTGCTCGCCCGCTCGCCGCTCGCCGCGGTCGCCCGAACCAGATAGAGCCCGGCTGGAATCATGCGGCCGGCATCGTCGCGGGCGTCGGGGGGCAAACGGGCCTACGCCGCCTGGGTCTTCAGCTCCTCGACCAGCTTGGAGAGCACGCCTTTGGCGTCGCCGAACAGCATCATCGTCTTGGGATCGTAGTAGAGCTCGTTGTCGATGCCGGCGAATCCCGGCTTGAGGCTGCGCTTGACGATGATGACGTGCTTGGCCTTGTCGACGTCGAGGATCGGCATGCCGTAGATCGGGCTCGCCTTGTCGTGGCGGGCCGCGGGATTGACGACGTCGTTGGCGCCCACGACCAGCACAACGTCGGTGTGCTCGAACTCGGGGTTGATCTGCTCCAGGTCGAAGAGCTGCTCGTAGGGCACGTTGGCCTCCGCCAGCAGCACGTTCATGTGGCCCGGCATGCGGCCGGCCACCGGGTGGATGGCGTACTTCACCTCGACGCCCTGCTTGGCCAGCATGTCGGCCAGCTCGCGCGCCGCGTGCTGCGCCTGGGCGACTGCCATGCCGTAGCCCGGGACGATCACCACCGAGCCGACGTTGGCCAGCAGCACGCCCGCGTCCTCGAGGCCGATCTCGCGCACGTTCTTGGCCGGGCCGCCGCCCGCCGCGCCGCCCGCGGACGGGGCCGCGCCGCCACCCACGCCCGCGAACAACACGTTCGTGATCGAGCGGTTCATCGCCTTGCACATCAGCAGCGTCAACAGCGTGCCCGAGGCGCCGACCAGCGTGCCGCTGATGATCAGCGCCGGCTCGCGCAGCGAGAAGCCGGTCGCGGCCACGGCCAGACCGGTGAACGAGTTGAGCAGCGAGATCACCACCGGCATGTCGGCGCCGCCGATCGGCACCACCATCAGGACGCCGAACAGCAGCGACAGCGCCAGCAGCAGAGAGAAGGCGTTCATGCCCGCGCCCATCGAGAGCCAAACGATGGTCACGATCAGACCCAGGAGCAGCGCGGCGTTGAGCGCCTTCTGCAGCGGCGAGGTGACGGCCTTTTCCACGAAGCCCGAGAGCTTGCCGAAGGCGATCAGCGAGCCCCAGAACGAGAGCGAGCCGATCACCGCCCCGAACAACGTCGCGCCGTAGCTCAACGCATCGGCCGACTCGCCGTGGACGTAGCGCCCGAACTCGACCGTCGACACCAGCGCCGCCGCCCCGCCGCCGCCGCCGTTGAGCAGCGCCACCATCTGCGGCATCTCGGTGATCGCCACCTTGCGGGCGCCGATCGTGCCCGCCGTCCCGCCGATCAGGATGGCGACCACGATCAGCAGGCCGGCGTTCGAGCCGGGCGCCATCACGTGGCCGCCCCAGATGAAGATGAACGACGCCACGACCGCGAACGCCATGCCCATCGCCGCCAGCTGGTTGCCGCGCCGCGCGCGCCGCGGGTGGCTGAGGAACTTGAGGCCGACGATGAACAGGATCGACGAGGTCAGGTAGGCGACGTCGGAGAGGAGCTTGGGGCTCACGGCTTCCTCCCCTCGGGTTTCTTGGTCTTGAACATCTCCAGCATGCGATCGGTGACCACGAAGCCGCCGAACAGATTGGCTGCGCCCAGCACCACCGCCGCGAAGCCGAGCCACATCAGCAGCGGCTCGCGCGCCTCGGCCAGCACCAGCATGCCGCCCAGCATCACGATACCGTGGATCGCGTTGGTGCCCGACATGAGGGGCGTGTGGAGCTGGACCGGCACCTTCGAGATGACCTCGAAGCCGACGAAGACCGCCAGCACGAAGATGTAGATGGCGTAGAGGATCAGCGTGCCTTCGTTCACGATGGGCTCCCGGCCTGGACCGCGGCCGCCTGAGATCCAAGGATGCAGCTGTCGCGGATGATGTCGTCCTCCCAGTTCAGAGCGAGCTGGCCGTCCTTGGTGAGCATGAGCTGGAGCAGGGCGTGGACGTTGCGCGAGTAGAGCTGGCTGGCGTGGAACGGCATCGCCGCGGCGGCGTTCACCACGCCGTGAACCTGCACGCCTTGGTGCTCGACCACTTGGCCGGGTTGCGTCAGCTCGCAGTTACCTCCGGTCTCGGCGGCGAGATCGACGATGACCGAGCCCGGCTTCATCGCCTCGACCATCGCCCGGGTGATGAGCAGCGGCGCCTTCTTGCCCGGGATCGCGGCGGTGGTGATGGCCACGTCGGAGACCTGCAGGCGCTGCCCGATCAGCTCCTGCTCCTTGCGGTGGTGCTCCTCCGAGAGCTCCTTGGCGTAGCCGCCCGCACCGACGCCGGCGTCGCCCAACTCGAGCCCGACGAACGTCGCGCCCAGGCTCTGCACTTCCTCTTTCACCGCGGGGCGCACGTCGAACGCCTCGACCTGGGCACCGAGGCGGCGACAGGTGGCGATCGCCTGCAAGCCCGCGACCCCCGCGCCGAGAATAAAGGCGCGCGCCGGCGGGATCGTCCCCGCGGCGGTCATGAGCAGCGGGAAGTACTTGGGCAGAGCGTTGGCGGCGATCAGCGCGGCCTTGTAGCCGGCGATGTTGGCCATCGACGAGAGCGCGTCCAGCTTCTGCGCGCGCGAGGTGCGCGGGATCATCTCCATCGAGAACGCGGTGACGTTGCGGGTCGCGAGCTTCTGCGCCGCCGCCGAGCTCGGATCGCGGCCGAGGAAGCCCACGAAGACCGCCCCGTTCGGAACCAATTCCGCTTCGTGGATTCCGAGCGTGGGGTGGGCGATGGGCTCGCGCACCTTGACCACCAGGTGCGCGCCGTCGTAGGTCTCGCGCGGCCCCGGTGCGATCGTCGCACCCGCCTGCGTGTAGGCCTCGTTGGTGTGCGAGGCCGCGGCCCCGGCGCCACTCTCGACCGCCACCTGGAGGCCGCCCTTCACGAGCTTCCCGACGGTCTCGGGCACGAGGCTGACGCGGGTTTCTCCGGGCGTGATCTCACGCGGGACGGCGAGGCGCATGGGTCGATCCTCGAAGGTGGCGACGGATTTCGCGGCGGCGCGGCGACGCGGCCGGAGACTATGCAGCAGGAGGGCATCCGGCTCAACCCAGGTGCTAGAGTGAGCCGGTCCTTCTTCATTCCACGGAGAGCTCGAGCATGAACCATGTCGTCGTCATCACCGGAGCCAGCGCGGGCATCGGCGCCGCCACCGCGCGTCTCTTGTCCGAGCGCGGCGCGTCCGTCGCTCTGGTCGCGCGCCGCAAGGAGGCGCTGGACGAGGTCGCCAAATCGTGCGGGCCGAACGCGCTCGCGATCCCGGCCGACGTCACCGACCGCACCCAAGTGCGGCGCGTGGTCGAGGCGGCGATCGCCCGCTTCGGCCACATCGACGCCTGGATCAACAACGTCGGCCAGGGCATCTCGCTTCCGCCCTCGCAGCTCACCGACGAAGACATCGACGAGGTGATGCGGCTCAACGTGAAGGCCGCCCTCTACGGCATGCAGGAAGTGCTGCCGCACTTCAAGGAGCGAGGCAACGGGCACGTCATCAACATCTCGTCGATGCTGGGGCGCATCCCGTTCGCGGTGATCCGCTCGGCCTACGTCGGAGCCAAGCACTTTCTCGACGCGCTCACGATCCTGTTCCGCACCGAGGTGCAGCAGACCCATCCCAACATCCAGTTCTCGATCGTCTCGCCGCCGGTCGTGCGCACCGATTTCGGCTTGAACGCGCGCCACGGCGGCCCGGACTCGCGCACCTTGCCGGATTCGCAGAGCGCCGAGGACGTCGCCGCGGTGATCGCGCAGGTGATCGAGAATCGCAAGCCCGACGTCTACACGCGCAAGGGCTCGGCCGCGCGCGTCGCGTCGTACTACGCCTCGGTCGGGGTGGACGCGGACTGACCGTCCCGTAGGTCAGCGGCTCGCTCCGCCTCGGGCCGCGCGGCCGGACGTGCTAACCTCCGCAACCGCTCTTCGTCCTCAGGAGGAAGCCCCGCATGGCAGGCAGAATCGTCGCCAAGAACCCGATCGTCGAGATGGACGGCGATGAGATGACTCGCATCATCTGGAGCATGGTGAAGGAGCGCCTGCTCGAGCCCTTCGTCGACTTGAAGCTCGAGCCCTACGACCTCTACCTGCCCAACCGCGACAAGACCGACGACGCGGTGACTACTCAAGCGGCCGAGGCGATCAAGCGCACGAAGGTCGGCGTCAAGTGCGCCACCATCACGCCCGACGCGGCGCGGGTGCAGGAGTACCACCTCAAGAAGGCGTGGCCCAGCCCCAACGGGACGATCCGGGCGATCCTCGACGGCACCGTCTTCCGCAAGCCGATCATCGTCCGCAACGTGCCGCCCATGGTGCGCTCGTGGAAGAAGCCGATCGTGATCGGACGTCACGCCTATGGCGACGTCTATCGCGACGTCGAGCTCAAGATCCCGGGCCCGGGCCGGGTCGAGCTGGTCTATCGCACCGCCGACGGCAGTCCGGGGCAGACCGTGCTGGTCCACGAATTCAAGGGCCCGGGCATCATCAAGGGCGAGCACAACACCGAGCGCTCGATCCGCTCGTTCGCCCAGGCCTGCATCGCTTACGCGCTGTCCGAGAAGCTCGACCTGTGGTTCGCGGCCAAGGACACGATCAGCAAGATCTATCACGCCGCATTCAAGAACCTCTTCCGCGAGGAGGTCGACGCGCACCGCGCCGAGCTCGAGAAGGCCGGCATCAGCTATCAGTACATGCTGATCGACGACGCGGTGGCGCGCGTGGTACGCCATGAGGGCGGCTTCCTGTGGGCGTGCCGCAACTACGACGGCGACCTGTTCAGCGACATGCTGGCGTCGGGCTTCGGCAGCCTCGGCCTGATGACCTCCGTGCTCGTGTCACCGGAAGGGTGCTTCGAGTACGAGGCTGCGCACGGCACCGTGCAGCGCCATTACTGCGCCCACCAGCGCGGCGAGAGCACATCGACCAATTCGACCGCCACGATCTTCGCCTGGACCGGCGCCATCGCGAAGCGCGGCGAGCTGGACGGCACGCCCGACCTCACCGCCTTCGCCAAGAACGTCGAGGCGGCGGTGATCGAGACCATCGAGTCGGGTGTCATGACGAAGGACCTGGCCGGCATCGCCGAGCCGCGGCCTCAGGGGCATCAGACCACCGCCGGATTCATCGACGCGATCGCCGAGCGGCTGCGGACGCGCGTCGGGGGCGCGGCGGCGGTGCGCTAGCGTCGACGTCCACGGCCCAACACGCGGGCCCAGCGGAAGGAGGACCCGATGAAGATGGTCGGAATCGCCCTCGTCGTCGTGGGGTTCGTGGGCCTGATCTGGGGCGGGATTCCCTACAAGAAGACCGAGAACGTCGCCGAGTTCGGCGGCCTCAAGATGCAGGTCACCGAGAAGAAGCAGATGACGATCGCCCCCTGGATCTCGGGGATCGCGATCCTGGCCGGCGCCGCCCTCATCATGCGCGGGGGCAAGCCATCCTCCTGACCCCGGCGTAACGCCCTGGGCCGCGGCACCCTGCGAGGGCGGGCGTACCCTCCCGACTCCTGCCACCGCTCCAGCCAGAAGACCATGCCTTGCATATCTCTGTCGCATCCAGTAACTTCCACCAGTAATCTAACCTTTACGTAAGGGTATGAGTACATCGATCGATAGCCATCGCGAGCAGGGCGGCATGCTGCGCATCGGGGATCTGGCCCGGATCACGGGCAAGACGGTGCGAGCCATCCACCTCTATGAGGAGCTGGGGCTCCTCAAACCGGCGACTCGCTCGAGTGGTGGATTCCGACTCTACGAACAGGTCGCGATCGATCGGGTGCGCTGGATCGACCTGCTGCATGGAATGGGTTTCTCGCTGCAGGAGATGAAAGAGGTCCTGCGGGCCTGGTGGGGCGCCGAGCTGGGGCCGGACGCGATGAGCCGGCTGCGGACGCTGTTTCAGACCAAGCTGGAAGAGACGCGAGCCTCGATCGAGCGGGGGCGTCGCACCGAGGCCGAGCTGTTGGCGGGGCTCGCGTATCTCGAGACCTGCAAGGTGTGCGCGACCCATGAGCCGTCGACCGGCTGCGTCCACTGCACGCAGGACCATGGCATGAAGACGGAGCCTTCGCTGGTCGCGGGGATCACGTCGGCGCCCCAAGGGCGTGCCCGACGCGGAGCCGCCTTCGTTCGAGCGGACGAAATCGGAAAGGAGCTGGAACCGAGATGATCACTTTCACCCCGATGGCGGCGCAGAAGGTCAAAGACCTGCTCGCCCAACGGGGCACGCCGGAGATCGGACTGCGCCTCGGCGTGCGGGGCGGTGGTTGTTCGGGCAACTCGTACTTCATGGAGTTCTGCGACAGCGAATCGCCCGGCGACGAGATCCTGGAGAGCCACGGCATCCGGCTCTTCGTCGATCTCAAGAGCGCGGTGCTGTTGGGCGGCACCGAAGTGGACTACGTCGAAGGCCTGATGGGCGCCGGCTTCAAGTTCAACAATCCGAACGTGCGCCACAGCTGTGCTTGCGGAGAGAGCTTCTCGGTCTAGATCGAAACCTTCACGGAGCCGCGACGAGTCGCGACTCCTCGACGGGCTCGATGAGCCCTTGATGGAGAGAAACACCTCATGAGTCAGACGCCGGAACTCGTCATCCAGGACCTGCACGTCTCCGTCGAGGGCAAGGAGATCCTCAAGGGCGTGAGCCTCGCCGTGAAGAAGGGCGAGATCCACGCCTTGATGGGCCCGAACGGTTCGGGCAAGAGCACCCTCGCCAACACGCTGCTCGGCCACCCCCGCTACGAGGTGACCGGCGGGGACATCCGCTTCAAGGGCGAGAGCGTGCTCGAGATGGAGCCCGACGAGCGCTCGCGCAACGGCCTGTTCCTGGCGTTCCAGTACCCGGTCGCGATTCCGGGCGTGTCGGTGGCGAACTTCCTGCGCTCGGCGCTCAACGCGCGGCTCGCGCCGCCCGAGGCCGACGGCAGTGGCAAGGTCCCCGCTCGGAAGGGGATCGCCCCGAAGGAATTCCGCGCGCTGCTCAAGGAGAAGATGAGCCTGCTCAAGATGGACGAGACCTTCGCCGGCCGCTATCTCAACGATGGCTTCTCGGGCGGCGAGAAGAAGCGCGCCGAGATTCTTCAAATGGCCGTGCTACGCCCCGAGATCGCGGTGATGGACGAGACCGACTCGGGTCTCGACATCGATGCGCTGCGGATCGTGTCGGAGGGCGTGAACGCGCTCGCCGGGCCGGAGATGGGCGTGCTGCTCATCACGCACTACCAGCGCATCCTCAACTACATCAAGCCGCACTACGTGCACGTGTTGATCGACGGCCGGCTAACCAAGTCGGGCGGTCCCGAATTGGCGCAGCAGCTCGAAGCCCAGGGCTACGAGTGGATGCGCGAGAAGCAGGAGGTGGAGGCATGAGCACCGCGACCCCCAAGCTCGACCTGCGTGAGAACTACGCGGAGAAGTACGGCTTCCACGACGAGGTCACGCCCGTCTTCCAGAGCCGCAAGGGGCTCGATCGCGAGATCGTGGCCCAGATCTCCGATCTCAAGGGCGAGCCGAAGTGGATGCGCGACTATCGGCTCAAGGCGCTCG
>JACXTT010000470.1_pt1 | contig 68501 bp, 71 predicted proteins | sample 9270951 | NCBI WGS metagenome assembly JACXTT01 (sample SAMN15532306, study PRJNA645909) | rock metagenome | isolation source: weathered quartz diorite | place: Puerto Rico | collected 2017-06-21 | reverse complement strand
GCCGGTGCAGGCCGCGCCCACCATTATTGAGGATAACTGCTTCATTGGCGCCCGTTCCGAGATTGTCGAAGGCGTGATCGTCGAGGAAGGCGCGGTGGTTTCCATGGGGGTGTACATCGGCAAAAGCACCAAGATCTACAACCGCCTGACCGGCGAGGTGACCTATGGCCGGGTACCCAAGGGGGCGGTGGTGGTTTCGGGTAACCTGCCTGCCGCCGATGGCAAGTACAGCCTCTACTGTGCCGTGATCGTGAAGCAGGTGGATGAAAAGACCCGCTCCAAGGTCGGCATCAATGAGCTGTTAAGAGATATATGATTTTTGTAATCGCAGATGAACGCGGATGAACACAGATTAAGAAAACCTAAATCGATCATAAACTTTTATCTGTATTTATAAATACTTATAAAAAATCATGGATAAAACGCTTGAACTAGCGAAGGAGCTGATTGCGCGTCTGTCACAGACGCCACGCGACGAAGGCTGCCAGGAAATCATGATCCGGCGGCTGACGCCGCTTGGCTTCAGAGCCGAGCACTTGCCCTTCGGCGATGTCGAGAATCTGTGGGCCGTGCACGGCAATGCCAAGCCACTGGTAGTGTTTGCCGGGCATACCGACGTAGTGCCCTCCGGCCCGCGCGAGGCCTGGAAGAGCGATCCCTACCAGCCCGAGGTGCGCGACGGCTACCTGTACGGCCGCGGCGCCGCCGACATGAAGTCTTCACTGGCAGCGTTTGTCACGGCCATTGAGGATTTTCTGGCCAAGCACCCGCAGTATAAGGGCGCCATCGGCCTGCTCATCACCTCGGACGAGGAAGGTCCGGCGGTGCATGGCACAATCAAGGTCATGGAATGGCTCGGCAAGCAGGGAATTAAAATTGATCATTGCATCGTCGGCGAACCGTCCTGCGTGAAAACCCTGGGCGACACCCTCAAAATCGGTCGGCGCGGCTCACTGACCGGCCGCCTGTTCGTGCACGGCAAACAGGGGCACGTGGCCTATCCGCATCTGGCAAAAAACCCCATTCACATGCTGGCGCCGGCATTGGCGGAACTGGCCGCCATCGAATGGGACCAGGGTAATGCCGATTTCCCTCCGACCAGCTTTCAGGTTTCCAACATTCACGGTGGAACCGGGGCCGAGAACGTTATCCCCGGCCGGCTTGAAGTAGTGTTCAATTTTCGCTTCTCCACCGCCGTGACCGACGCCGAGTTGCGCCGCCGGACCGAAGAAATCCTTAAATGCCACGGCGTGGATCACCAGATTCAATGGATTCTGTCCGGACATCCCTTCCTGACACGCGGCACGGCCCTGATCGAGTCGGTGCGGCGGGCCGTGAAGGACGAGTTGGGCATCGAGGCGGAACTCTCCACCAGCGGCGGTACCTCGGACGGCCGCTTTATCGCCCCCACGGGCACCGAAGTGGTCGAACTCGGCCCGCTCAATCGGACGATTCATCAAATCGACGAATGCATCGCGGTGGAAGATCTCGCTCGACTGGCGCGTGTATACCGCCGCATATTGGAAAATCTGCTGGTCTGAATATTATTAATTTATATAATAAAAATCATATAGATAATTAACATTTAAAGTGTATATTCTAGATGTAATATGATCGTTTCGGTGCATTGAACGAACGCTGGATGTGGTGCAGAAGAACCTATACTTGGGAACATCATGGCGCCGTCAAAATGCGGTTTTGACTCACAGGAAAAACGGATACATACCGAAGGGACAGCCTTGCTGACACATCTGCCATGACCATCAAACCGCCACGCACGGCTATCCTGACCCGTTACGCCCCTATCCCGGTACGGCAGCAGCAGCCACTCCAGGGATCGGGGACCTCATGAACAAACTCCTGATCTCCGGCCTGACCGATCCAGGCCGGATACGTGAACAGAATGAAGACAACATCGCCATGGCACCCGAGGCCGGGCTGGTCGTGGTCGCGGACGGGATGGGTGGCCACCGCGCCGGCGAGGTCGCCAGCCGTCTTGCCGTCGAAGCTATCCAACACCACATCGTCAACACGCTGGCCGAGGCCAAGGGGAACAGTAACAATGTCGAGGTCATGGCGGTACGCGATGCGATCCAGCGAGCCAACCGGTCGATATACGAACACGCACGCGAGAATCCGGAATATGCCGGCATGGGTTCAACCGTGGTCGTCACCCTCTTCTACGGCGACAAACTCTGTGTCGGTCATGTAGGCGATTCACGCCTCTATCGTTTCCGCGACACGATCCTGGAACAGGTTACCGAGGATCACTCGGTGGTGCAGGAGCTGGTCAGTCGCGGTCTGGTAACAGCGGAAGAGGCGCGCCAGTCGATCGGCAAAAATCTTGTCACGCGCGCACTCGGTATCGATCCGGACGTGGAAGCCGACATCAGCGAGCATGACGTCTACGACGAAGATGTCTATCTGCTTTGCTCCGATGGCGTGAACGACGTCCTCGCCGATGGCGACATCGAGATGATGCTCACCGAACATGGGCGCAATCTCGAAACCACCGCGCAACACATGGTGAACACCGCCAACGAACGCGGTGGCCCGGATAATATTTCCGTCATTCTGGTGCGCGCGCAGCGCGACTTCGTGCGCAATCAGGAAGCCCTGCTGAAACTGCGGGATCAGATTTAAACTTTATTGCCTTTTTAGTCAGGCGCATTTTTTTGCCGTGGGATACCGGACTGGGATACGAAAATGGCCAAGATCATTATCAAGTTTAACAACGACGTGGTCGATCACATCGACCTGAAACAGGGCGACATGAAAATCGGCCGCAAACCAGGATGTGAGATTCACATCGACAATCTTTCCGTGAGTGGCGAGCACGCCAATATTTTTACCGTGGGCGAGGATTCGTTCGTCCAGGACCTGGGCAGCACCAACGGCACCTTCATCAATAACAAGAAGATCACCAAACATCACCTGAAAAACGGCGACACCGTCGTGATCGGCAAGCACTCGTTGATCTATCTCAGTGATTCGCTGCGTGTCAGTCAACCTCCGGAGGATTTCGCCAGGACCGTTATCATTAATCCATCGCGAACCGTGGAACCCAAACCCGCGCCCGCGGCGTCAACGGAAGCGGCCGCCATTACGCTGGAAACGAAACCGAAAGAGTCGCCGAAACCCGAGATAGACCGGCGCCGTGTCGGTGCCATTTTCGTGTTGAGCGGACTGAACAGTGGCAAGCGTATTGACCTGATCAAGAAGATCACCAATCTTGGCAACGCGGGCAAGCGCGCGGGCGCCATTACACAAACGACCGAGGGCTTCATACTGGCGCCGGGCGTGGACGAAATCCCGAAACTGAACGGCCGGCCAATCCCGTCGGCGGGCTCACTGCTCAAGAACGGCGACGTGATCGAGGTCGCCGGCACACGCTTACAGTTTTACCTGAAATAGGCTGCCTACCCCAGCATCTCCAGAGCCTCCGTCAGACGCCGCACCGGCAGCAATTCAATACCGGCGTCGCCTTTTTTCGGCATGTTGGCCGCCGGGACCAGCGCGCGCTTGAACCCCAGCTTGGCCGCTTCGCGGATGCGCTCTTGCCCACGCTGCACCGGCCGCACCTCGCCGGCCAAGCCAATCTCGCCAAACGCCACCAAGTCCTTGCCGAGCGGACGATTGCGCAGACTGGAGACCGTGGCCGCCAGGATCGCGAGGTCCGCCGCGGTTTCCAGCACGCGCACACCACCGACGACGTTCACAAACACATCCTGATCGTAGGTCGCAATGCCGGCATGACGGTGCAGCACCGCCAGCAACATGGCCAGCCGATTGGTGTCGAGCCCGACGCACACGCGCCGCGGATTCGATAAATGGCTTTGATCCACCAGCGCCTGCACTTCCACGAGCAGTGGGCGCGTACCCTCCTGCGTCGCCAGCACGATGCTGCCCGGTACAGATTGCGCCTCCCGGCTCAAAAACATCGAGGACGGATTGCCGACCTCGCGCAGGCCGGTTTCAGTCATGGCGAACACGCCGATCTCATTCACCGCGCCAAAACGGTTCTTGATCGTCCGGATGATGCGAAAGGCGCTGCCGGTATCGCCCTCGAAATACAGCACCGTATCCACCATATGTTCCAGCACGCGCGGGCCGGCGAGCGTGCCTTCCTTGGTCACGTGGCCCACGAGAAACAGGGCCGTGCCGGTCTGCTTGGCGTAACGCACCAACTGCGCCGCGGATTCGCGCACCTGCGCGACGCTGCCGGGCGCCGACTGGAGAATCTCGGTGAACATCGTCTGAATCGAATCCACGACGATAACCTGCGGTTGTTCGCTCTGGGCGCTGGCGAGAATAGTCTCGACCTGAGTCTCCGTGAGCAGTCGCAGACGATCGCTCTTGAGCCCCAGGCGTTGCGCGCGCAGCGCGATCTGATCGGAGGATTCCTCACCGCTGACATAGAGTACTTTCGTGCCGCGGCCGATGGTGGCCATGGCCTGCGTCAGCAACGTCGACTTGCCGATGCCGGGATCGCCGCCGATCAGGACCACCGATCCGGATACAAGTCCACCGCCCAGCACACGATCAAGCTCGCTGATACCGGTGGGGTGGCGCGATATTTTTTCCGGTGTGACCTCGGCCAGATTATGCACCACCGCCGGCGCGCCATACTGCCGTCCCGCGCGTGCGTGGGAAATGGGAACGACGGTGGCTTCGTAAAGCGTGTTCCACGCATTGCACGAGGGGCATTGACCAACCCATTTGGGCGAACTCGCGCCGCATTCGTTGCAGGTATAAACCGATTTGATCTTGGCCATTTTATTTAAAAAATCCGAAACCACCGCTGAACACCGATTAACACAGATAAAGAAAAAAAATCATTTTAATTTCTAATTTTTAATCTGTGTTCATCCATATTTATCTGTGGTTATAAATTATTAAACTACGACGCGCGGAATGCGCTCGGTCACGTGACACAACAGTTCATAAGAAAGGGTCCCGGCGCTTTCCGCGACTTCCTCCACCGGCAGGCCCCGGCCCCACAGCACCACCGGATCGCCGATCTTTGCCTGCGGCTGGGACCGCAGATCGAGCGTGATCATGTCCATGGATACCCGGCCCACGGTCGGTACGCGGCGGCCGTTTACCAGCACCGGTGTGCCCGGCGGCGCGTGGCGCGGGTAACCGTCGCCATAGCCGATGGCCGTCACGCCCACCGGCATGTCCTCCGGACAATGCCAGTCGCCGCCGTAGCCAATGGCGTCACCTTTCTTCCGGGCATGCACCGCGATCAGGGCCGATTCGAGCGTCATGACGGGTTTTAGACCGAGCCTCTCCGCGTTCTTATCCACGAGGGGCGAAGCGCCATAAAGCATGATGCCGGGACGCACCCAGTCGAGATGGCTCGATGGCCAGGCAAGAATGCCGGCGGAATTGGCGATACTTAACTCCAATTCCAGATTCCGACTTACGCTGGTAAATTCATTAATTTGGGACCGCGTGACTTCATCGTCGGGAAATTCCGCGCGCGCGAAATGCGACATGAGGCGGATGCCGGCCACGGTGGAATCGCTGCGCAGCTGATTCACAACCTCCGACACCACAACGGGCGAAAAACCCAGACGGTGCATACCGGTATCCACCTTGATCCAGACAGCGAGCTTCAGCATCGGTGATGCCTGCAGGATGGCCTTGAGTTGCCCGTCATGATGAATGACCGGTTCGAGACGATGCTTCGAGAGCAATGGCAACTCACCCACAGTGAAAAAACCTTCGAGCAGGCAGACCGGCCGTGTCACACCCGCCTCGCGCAGTTGCATGCCTTCTTCGAGGCTGGAGACACCGAAGGCGTCGGCGGATTCGCCCAGAGTCTGTGCGACCCAGGCAAATCCATGTCCATAGCCGTTGGCCTTGACGATAGCCATCACGCGCGCGCGTTTCGCGTGAAGACGGACTTGTTGCAGATTGTGTTTGAGCGCCCCGGCGTCCAGCAGCGCGCGCGCCGGCCGGCTCATTCAGGAAATCCCGTCGTATCCGGCGGAAGTGTAATTTTCAAAGCGCGTGTATTCCCCGAGGAAGGTAAGTCTTACTTCACCGATTGGACCGTTACGTTGCTTGCCGATGATGATGTCGGCGGTGCCCTTGACCGGGCTTTCTTTGTTGTAGACCTCGTCGCGATAGATGAAGAAGATCACGTCGGCGTCCTGCTCGATGGCGCCGGATTCGCGCAGGTCTGACATGACCGGCCGCTTGTCCGTGCGGGACTCCACACTGCGGTTCAACTGCGACATGGCGATCACCGGCAAATCCAGCTCCTTGGCCAGACCTTTCAGGGCGCGCGTGATGTTGGAAATTTCCGTGGCGCGGTTCTCCTCGGTGCGTTCAGTCGATGTCATGAGCTGGAGATAATCGATGATAATCAGTCCGAGGCCGTGTTCGCGTTTGAGACGCCGTGCGCGAGCACGCAGCTCCATCGGGGTCAATCCCGGGGAATCGTCGATAAAGATCGGGGCTTCGTTGAGCAGGCTCACGGCCGAAGTCAGCCGCGGCCAATCGTCGTCGTCGAGCTTACCGGTGCGCACGCGGTGCGCGTTGATGCGCCCGAGCGAGGCCATCATGCGCAACGCCAGCTGCGTGCCCGGCATTTCCATGCTGAACACCGCCACCGGGATCTTGTGGCCCACGGCGGCATTTTCGGCGATGTTCATGGCCAGACTGGTTTTTCCCATGGACGGCCGGCCCGCGATGATGACGAGGTCCGATCTCTGCAATCCCGAGGTCATGTCGTCGAGGTCGGTAAAACCCGTGGGCACGCCGGTGATGGAGGACTTGGAACGGAACAACTCGTCGATGCGGTCAACGGCCTTGCTGAGCAGGGTGTTCAGGGGCTGGAATTCGCCGCGTCGGTGGCCCTTTTCGCTGATGTCGAAGATGCGCTTTTCCGCGTAATCCAGCAGTTCGGTGGCGGAACGGCCTTCGGGGGTATAGGCGGCCGTACTGATCTCGCCAGCCGCGCGCACCAACTCACGCATGACCGAGTTTTCGCGCACGATGGCGGCATACGCGACGATATTGGCGGCACTGGGGGTGTTGTTGGCGAGCGAACCGAGATAGGCCAACCCGCCGGCGTGTTCAAGTTCGCCGCTGCGCTCGAGCCATTCGGAAACCGTCACCACGTCCGCCGGACTGTTTTCCTCGCATAAAGAGGAGACGGCGTTAAAGATCAATCGGTGTTCGCGACGGTAAAAATCGTCAGGGGTAAGAATATCGGCAATGCGGTCCCAGCTCTGGTTGTCGAGCAGCAGACCGCCGAGCACGGATTGCTCGGCCTCAATCGATTGCGGCGGGACCTTGAGTAGCTCGGTCACCGACTCCGTTCCACGTCTGGAAAAGGCTCGTTCTTCCACCGACCTCCCCCTCGATCCTGATTTGCCGATTATTGAATCGCCGGCAAGTTGCGTCCTGCATTATAACGCGGCGCGTCGAGATGAACAGATGCGCCTCAGACCCGTTAATAACGGGTTATTTTTCGCCGATGACCGAAACGATGAGTTTGAAGTGGACTTCGGGATGCAGCGACACGGAAATTTCGTGATCGCCGATTTCCTTGAGCGGGCCGCGGTCGAGATGAATCTCGGACCTGGCCAGTTCGAACCCGGCCTTCTCCATGGCATCGCAGATGTCGCGGATACCAACGGAACCGAAGAGCTTGCCCTCTTCGCTCATCTTGCGCACCACCTGGACCGTGAAGCCGGTCATCTTCTCGGCGCGCGCCTGTGCCTTGCCAAGGGCATCCAATTGGGCCTTTTCAAGTTCGGCGCGACGCGCCTCGAACTTGGCGCGGTTTTCCGCGTTGGCGGTGACCGCCTTGCCATAGGGAATGAGATAGTTACGCGCGAAACCCGATTTCACCTTGACCTGCTCGCCAAGCTTTCCCAGGTTGCGCACTTTTTCCAGCAGAATGACTTCCATCGTTCAGACCTCGCCGTATTCGTTCAGTGACTGTCGCAGTAGGGCATCAGCGCCAGGTAGCGCGCGTACTTGATGGCGCGCGTCAGTTGCCGCTGGTAGCGCGCCTTGGTGCCGGTGTTGCGGCACGGGATGATGCGGCCGGTTTCGGTGATGAAACCGCTCAGCACGGCAATATCCTTATAGTCGATTTCATCGACCTTCTCGGCCGTGAAGCGGCAGAATTTCTTGCGTCGGAAAAAACGTGACATGGTCGTGCTCCTTAAGCCTGGTCGGACGCGGCCGGTTCGGCCGCTTCGTTGTCGCCGCTATCGGTATCGTCGGGCACCGGCGCGGGAGCCGCGGACTTCTCCTCGTTTTCCTTGATGAGCGGCGACGGCGTGGTGATGGCCTGCTTGCGCTTGATGACGAGCGAGCGCAGCACCGCGTCGTTGAAGCGGAACGCCGACTCCAGTTCGCGCAATGTTCCGAGCTCGCACTCGATGTTCATGAGCACGTAGTGCGCCTTGTGCACCTTGTTCAGGGGATAAGCGAGTTGGCGGCGGCCCCAGTCTTCGAGGCGGTGGATCATGCCCTTGGCGGATTCGATCATCGAGCGGTAGCGCTCGATCATCGCGGGCACCTGATCACTCTGGTCCGGGTGGACCATGAAAACGACTTCATAATGACGCATGCAACACTCCTTATGGATAAACTTAAGCCTTCCGCTGCCGTTTTGTTTTTGTTATGCGGCCGGTAAGGCAAGGGCCCCGATGGGGCAACTGCTCGAAAGAGCGGCGCATTCTACTGGAACCCCCCCGGCCCGGGCAAGGCTTGCCGGCTTGCCAAACCCTCAAAAACCACCGATTTATGGCGCCTCTTCAGGATACTGCCTGCCGTCAGCGATCTAGGACGAGTTGTCCACTGACCTGCCGGTCATAGACCAAGGCCGCGGATTCACGCCGCACCTCGGGCGAAAGCCTATGTTCGTGCGTCTCACCAGGGGCGATCAGGTGCATCACGCGCGCGCCCTGGAGCGTCAGGTAATCCGCAATTAATGAACGGTGGCAGTGCGCCGGATCGCGCTCGGCGCAAAGCATGGCGCATACACCGCGCGCGGCCAGGTGCTGCAACTGGAAAGCGCCTTTCTGGAAGGCATCCGTATCCATGTGATCGGCAAAACCGCGACGGTCTTCATCAAGCGCTGCGTGCGGTGAATCCGGACGTGGTGTGCGCATCCCGCTCAGCTGTCTTCCAGCCCAGTGATAGGCAATGCCGGCGTTTTCACAGGCCAGACGCAACGCGTCGTCATTAAACTGTGGATTGTGACGCGAGCGCGGTTGTGCGCGCACATCGATGAGTGTGTCCACCCCGACTTCTTTCAGAAGTGAAGCCAGCTCCTCAATCTTGCGATTGCCGTGACCGACCGTGTAGAGCGTGAGCGCCACGCTAGAGCGGACAGGTCACGCCGGTGCCGCCGTGGCCGCAATAGCCGCGTGGATTCTTGGCAAGATACTGTTGATGATAATCCTCGGCATAATAAAACTCGGGCGCGTCGAGGATTTCCGTGGTGATGGGGGCGAAGCCGGTTTTCTTCAGTTCCTGCTGATAACGCGCTAACGACGCCTGCGACGCCTGTCTCTGCGCTTCGTTATAGACGTAGATGCCGGAGCGATATTGCGTGCCGACGTCATTGCCTTGACGCATGCCTTGCGTGGGATCGTGCGCTTCCCAGAACAGTTTCAGCAATTGCGCGTAACTGACTTGCTTCGGATCGTAAACCACCAGCACCACTTCATTGTGTCCCGTCATGCCGCTGCATACTTCCTTATAAGTCGGATTGGGCGTATGACCGCCGGCATAGCCGACCGCCGTCACGTACACGCCCGGCATCTGCCAGAAATATTTCTCCGCGCCCCAGAAACAACCAAGCCCGAACATGGCCTGCTCCATACCTTGTGGAAACGGCGGCGTGAGTGGATGGTCGTTGACGAAATGTTTTTCCGGCACTGGCATCTTCTCGGCGCGCCCGGGCAGCGCGTCGGTCGCCGCCGGCATCTTGGGTTTTTTCATGAAATCGAGCATATATTTTCTCCCGGTCACGGTTTATCAGATCAGCAAGACTTGCGACCGCGCCTCAACAGCGGAGTTCAAAACAACCAATACTAGACGTTGCTGCTCCGTTGCCGCACGGCCTCGAATAGACAGACCCCTGCCGCCACCGAAACGTTCAGGCTTTCCACCGTGCCGGCCATGGGAATACGCACCAGCATGTCACATTCCCCTTGTGTCAGCCGCCGCAGACCCTTGCCCTCTCCACCCAATACGATCGCCAACGGCCGGCGCAGGTCGGCGCGAAAGATATCAATATCAGCTTCCTGGCTCGCACCGGCAAGCCAGACGCCGGCTTCCTTCAATTCACGCAAGGCGCGCGCGAGATTCACGACCTGAAACACGGGAATGGTTTCCGCCGCGCCGCTGGCAGCGCGGCGCGCGACGGCTGAGAGTGGTGCGCTGTGCTCACGCGGCACAATGACACCATGCGCGCCGCTGGCATCGGCGCTGCGCAGGCAGGCGCCGAGATTATGCGGGTCCTGTACGCCATCGAGCACGAGGAGTAGCGGCATCGGTGGCAAATGGGCGAGAAAGGTCTCGAGGTCCCGCTCCTTCTGCATCGGTGTTTCACGCAGACGCGCCACCACGCCCTGATGCTTCATGCCATCGGCCAGTCGGTCGAGGGCGACACGTGGCGATTTATGGACTTTCACGCGCGCCGCGCGGGCGGCATCCAGCACCGCGGCGATGCGTTTGTCGCCGCGTGTATCACTGATCCATATTTCCTCGACGTGATCCGGCCTGGCCTTCAGCGCGGCAAGCACCGCATGCACGCCGCAAATGTGGTTATCGTACACGGATACTTCCTCATTTTTCCTGCCGGAGAGGAATATCGGATGCCGCACCCTCTCCCCCGCCCTCTCCCGTCAAGGGAGAGGGGATTTTGTCATGTCAGCGCCGGCGTTTCCTCGAACGCTTCCCGGAAGGTTTGTCATGACGTTTCGCTTCAGGACGGCGCTGCTTGGAAGTCTTGCCGGTTTTGGCGCCCGTCACCCCGACCAGCTCGAAATCAATCTTGGTTTCGTCCAGGTCCACGCGCACCACGCGCACACGGACCTTATCGCCCAGACGGTAAATCTGGCGCGTGCGCTCGCCCATCAGGCGATGATGCGCCGCGTCGAAATGATAGTAATCATTGCCCAATGCCGTGATGTGCACCAGGCCATCCACGTAAACCTGCACCAGCTCCACGAAAATCCCAAAATTGGTGACGCCGCTGATGTAACCATCGAACTCCTCACCAATCTTGTCCATCATGAACTCGGCCTTGAGCCAGCGAGTCACTTCGCGCGTAGCCTCGTCGGCGCGGCGTTCCGTCAGGGAGCAGTGTTCGCCCTGCTGCTTGGCCAGCTCCAGCGTGGTCTCTGCGGGACGTTTTGCCAGGATGTTCTTGATGCCGCGATGCACCAGCAAGTCCGGGTAGCGGCGTATCGGCGAGGTGAAATGAGTGTAGTTCGGATAACCCAACGCGAAGTGACCGGTGTTGTCCGGGCTGTACATCGCCTGTGACAGCGAGCGCAACAGCACGGTCTGTATCAGACGTGAATCCGGGCGCTTCTCCACCTGTTTGATGAGTTTGGAATAATGCTGCGCCTGCGGCTTATCGCCACCGGCGAGCGAAAGGCCGATTTCGGAAAGGAACTCGCGCAAGTTGCTCAGTTTCTCCGTTGTCGGTCCTTCGTGAATACGGTACAGCGCGGGCACTTTGTGCTTTTTCAATATTTCCGCGGCGCAGACATTGGCCGCCAGCATGCACTCCTCGATCAACCGGTGAGCGTCGTTGCGTTGCAGCGGAACGACCTGCTGAATCTTGCGGTTCTCATCGAACACGATGCGTGTTTCCGGCAGCTCGAAGTCCACGGCACCGCGTTTCATGCGCGCCGTGTGCAGAATATTGTAGAGTCCGTACAGCGCCTCCAGGTGCGGAACAACGTCGGCATATTCGTTCCGCAGCGCGGCATCTTTGTCCACAAGCATGACCGCGACCTTGGTGTAGGTGAGGCGCGCCCGCGAACGCATGACCGCCTCGAGGAAGCGGTAGCGGCTGATGTTGCCGCCGGCATCGATTTGCATTTCGCAGGCCATGCACAGGCGATCCACCTTCGGGTTGATCGAGCACAGGCCGTTCGACAACACTTCCGGCAGCATCGGGATGACGTGCTGCGGGAAATAAACCGAGTTGCCGCGTTGGTAGGCCTCATGGTCCAGCGCCGTGCCCGATTTCACATAGTAGGATACGTCGGCGATCGCCACGATCAGCCGCCACTGGCGACCGTCGTGTTCGGCGAACACGGCGTCGTCGAAGTCGCGCGCATCCTCGCCGTCGATCGTGACCAGCGGAATGTCGCGCAGATCGAAGCGTCCCGCGCTGGCCTGCGCGGGAACCTGCGGAGCAAGCCCATCGACTTCGTCCCGCACCGCCTGTGGCCAGACGTGGGGAATATCGTGCGCGCGGATGGCAACTTCGATTTCCATGCCGGGCGCCATGTGATCGCCAAGCACTTCCACCACGCGGCCCGCAGGCGCGCGGTGACGCGTGGGCGGTAAAGTGATTTCCGCCACCACGATCTGATTTTCCTTGGCGCCACCCTCATCACCGCGCGATATCGCGATGTCCTGGGTAATACGCTTGTTCTCCGGCACCACGAAACTTATGCCATGTTGCGTGACGTAACGACCGACCACGGTCTTGTGCGAGCGCTCCAGCACTTCGACCACCGCGCCTTCGCGCCGTCCGCGCTGATCGACACCGGTCACGCGCGCCATCACGCGGTCGCCGTGCATCAACTGACGCATCTCGCCCGGAGAAAGGAAAAGGTCCTCGCCCCCATCGTCGGGGATCAGGAAACCGAAACCGTCCGGGTGGCCACTCACGCGTCCGCACACCATGTCCATCTTGTGCGCGAGCCCGAACAGGCCACGGCGGTTCTTCAGGATCTGTCCGTCGCGCTCCATGGCGCGCAGGCGGCGGCTGAATGCATCCTCGTCGCGCTCGCCGTGCACGCCCAGCGCATCCGCCAGTTCACGAAACGGCAAGGGCTCGTTGCGCTCGGTCAACAGCGCGAGAATGGCCTCGCGACTGGGGACGGGATGTTCGTATTTTTGTTGCTCCCGTTCCGCCATGGGGTCTTGAATTGGTTTTTTGGGTTTTCGCGTTGACATGAATTTTATCTATCGGTAGAGTGCGCCGTCCTGTAGGGTCCCGTATAATTCACGGGCTGCATGCCGAGGTGGCGGAATTGGTAGACGCACTAGCTTCAGGTGCTAGCGGGCGCAAGCTCGTGGAGGTTCAAGTCCTCTCCTCGGTACCATCTCAAATCCGGGACTCCCTGTCCCGCGTAACAGATAATACCAACAAGTCTCCGCACAGGAATCCTTATTCAAAGGGATGCCGCAGAATGATGGTGTCATCGCGCTCGGCACCGGTGGAGATAATGTCGATGCGCGCCGCGGTGCACTCTTCGATCTTGCGCAGGTATTTTTGGGCGTTCGCCGGCAACTTGTCGAAGCTCCGCACGCCCAGCGTGGATTCCGTCCAGCCTGGCACTTCCTCGTAAACCGGTTCGCATGCTGAAAGCGCATCCGCGCCGCTCGGCGGCGTAGCGCGCGTCTTGCCTTCGTAGCGATAACTCGTGCAGATACGTATGGTATCGAGCCCGTCGAGCACATCCAGCTTGGTGACACACAGGCCCGTGACACCGTTTAACTGGTTCGAGCGACGCATAATCACGGCGTCGTACCAGCCGCAACGGCGCTTGCGGCCCGTGGTCGCACCGAATTCCTTACCACGCTCGCCGAGCCGGTCGCCGATGGCGTCATGGAGCTCGGTCGGGAACGGCCCCGCGCCGACGCGCGTGGTGTAGGCCTTGGTAATACCCAGCACGTAATTCAGTTGTCCCGGTCCGACGCCACTGCCCGTCGCGGCGGCGCCGGCACAGGTATTGGAGGAAGTGACATAAGGATAGGTGCCGTGGTCGATATCCAGCAACGCGCCCTGCGCGCCCTCGAACATCACACGTTTGCCGTCGCGCCCGTATTCGTATAACAACTCGGGAATATCCGCCACCAGCGGACGCAGGCGTTCGGCCAACTTCAGACATTCCTCGAGCGTTTTGGCGTAATCCACGATGTCAAAGTGGAAATAATTCTTGAGCGCATGGTTGTGGTACTCCATCACGCCCTTGAGCTTGTCGGGAAAAGTCTTCGTGTCCAACAGATCGCTCACGCGCAAGCCGCGGCGCGACACCTTGTCCTCGTAGGCCGGGCCAATGCCGCGCCCGGTGGTGCCGATGGCCGCCTTGCCGCGCGCCTTTTCACGCGCATGATCCAGCGCCACATGATGCGGCAGAATCAGCGGGCAGGATTCGCTCACGCGCAGGCGTTTCGCTACAGCCACGCCGTTGCGTGTCAGCTCGTCCATCTCCTCGAACAGCGCGGCCACCGACAGCACCACACCATTGCCGATCAGGCACATGACACCGTCGCGCAACACTCCGGATGGAATCAGATGCAATACCGTTTTCTTACCGTTGATGACCAGCGTGTGGCCGGCATTGTGCCCACCCTGGAAGCGCACCACCGCGTGTGCCTTGTCAGTCAATAGATCGACGATCTTCCCCTTGCCTTCGTCACCCCACTGGGCGCCAACCACGACGACGTTCTTAGCCATGATTTCCTGCTTTCATTATTTAACGGATTGTATGATCCAGCGGCCGCTTTTCTTGACCAGTTCACGGTCGCAACCAAATTCGGACGCAGGGGATTTGTCTCCGGAGAGTCGCAACACCACGCGCTGTCCCTCGGCACGCAGGCGTGCGATCTCGGCGTGCAATATCGCGTCGTTGTCGTTCGGCACGAGGATACCAGCGAGCGCCGGCGATGTCGCAGCGGAAATCCGCAGCCATTGGCGCAGATCTGCGCCGAAGCCGGTGGCGGCGCGGTCGCGGCCGAAGGCGCGTCCGATGCCGTCGTAGCGTCCCCCGCGTGCAATCGCCTGCCCGTAACCGGGCACGAACGCAGAAAACACCACGCCGGTGTAGTAGTGATAACCGGAAAGTTCGGCCAAATCGAAATACAGCGTTGGCGCCTCGGGGCGTCGCGCCGCCAAATCGGCCACTGCTTGCAGCTCGTCGAGCGCACGCGTCACCGGTTTTGGCGCATCACGCCACTGCTTGCGAGCGCGCGTCAGTACCTCCTGGCCGCCGCTCAGTTCCAGTAGACTCGCCAGCATGCGCTTCGAAACCGCCGGCGCGTCACTGGCGGCCAGTATGGTCTCGACGTCGTTGCTCGCCTTGCGCTGTAGAGCGTCAAACAATTCCATTTCCTGTTCGGCATTCAGTTTTGCTTGCGCGGCCAGTCCGCGGAACACGCCGACGTGGCCGAGATCAAGATGCGCGTCGCGGATATCGGCTAGGCGCAGCGCTTCAATCATGAGGCTCAATATTTCCGCGTCGGCTTCCGGGCCGGCATGCCCGAAAAGCTCGGCGCCGGACTGCAGCGGTTCGCGCGAACCGCCGAAACCGTCAGGTTTCGTGCGCAACACCGAACCCATGTAGCACAGGCGCGTCGGCGCGCCACGCTTGAGGTAGTGCGCGTCGATGCGTGCCGCTTGCGGCGTCATATCCGGGCGCACGCCCATGAGACGTCCGGTCAGGTGATCCGTGACCTTGAACGTTTGCAGATCCATGTCGCGGCTCGCCCCGATCAGCAACGACTCGAGGTATTCGATGAGCGGCGGCATCACGAATTCATAACCCCAGGTTTCAAACAGGTCGAGCAGCCGGCGACGCAGACTCTCCACACGCCGCGCTTCGGCAGGCAGGATCTCTTCGACACCATCGGGCAACAGCCAGCGGTCTTTCGTTGACATATAAGCGATAACGAAACAGGAAACGCGTATGTTAGCGATTAATGATGTACAGCAACACCACACCGACCAACATGCTGCTCAGGCCCACGAAGCGCAGTTGCGAGTCAGTCAGCTGATGAATGGCCACAAGGGTTTTGCGTAACGTGTCCGGGCTGAGAAAAGGAAAGACGCCTTCCAGTATCAGCAATAACGCCAGCGCGATCCACAAGTCATGCCACATAGTCCGCTCCAGCCGAGGTGACTACCGGCTGGGTTTCTTCATGTATTTGAAGAAATCCGAGCTCGGGTCCACGATCAAGATATCTTCTTTTGACTTGAAGCTTTCCTTGTAGGCGCCGAGACTGCGATACAACGAATAGAATTCCGGCGCGCGCCCATAAGCCTGGCCGTAGAGCGCCGTCGCCCTAGCGTCGCCTTCGCCGCGAGTGCGCTCTGCGTCACGATACGCTTCGGCCAGCAGAATATCGCGCTGGCGCTCGGCGTTAGCACGGATCTTCTCGGCGGCCTCGGCGCCTTTGGCGCGCAGTTCCTTGGCGATACGCGCGCGCTCCGCCACCATGTTGCGGTACACAGCGTCGCGCACCTCGGGCGGAAACTCAACGCGCTGGATGCGCACGTCCACGACCTCGATGCCGTATTCGCTCGCGTCCTTGTCGGCGTTCACGCTTAGCAACTCCATGATTTTGCGCCGGTCGCCGGAAATAACATCCTTCACGGTGCGTTTGCCGAACTCGCCGCGCAGGCCGCTATTGATCACTTGCGACAGGCGTTCACGCGCCTTGGCTTCATCGCCGCCCACGGCCACATGGAACTTGAGCACGTTGGCGATGCGCCATTTGACGAAGGAGTCTACCACCACGTATTTCTTTTCGACGGTCGGGAACTGCTGCGGATCCGCGTCCAGCGTCAGGATCTGTGCCGAGTAACGACGCACCGTGTCCAAGAACGGGGCCCGGACATGCAGGCCGGGCTTGTCGTCATAACGAATGACCTGGCCGAAACGCACTATGACGGCTTTCTCGCGCTCATCCACGGTATAGAACGTGGCATTTGCCACGAGCAAGCCGAAAAACACCAGAGCGGCAAGGGCAAGCAGTTTATTCTGGTTCATCAGCGTGTCCCCCGCTCGCGCAGCGAGTCGCGCCCGCGTTCATGTTCACGCAGGCCAGCAGGCGTCGCGTCTTGTGGGTCAGGTGGGGGTTGCGTGCTTACCGATCCGGTCCCAGTAACGCCCGCGGCGTTTTGTAGCATACGGTCGAGCGGCAAATAGATCAGGTTATTGCCGGCTTTCTGGTCCACGAAAATCTTGGTAGTGCTGGACAACACCTGTTCCATGGTTTCGAGATACAGACGCTCACGCGTGACATTCGGCGCTTTAACGTATTCACCGGCGATCAGATTGAACCGGCGTGCGTCGCCGTCGGCACGGGCGATGACGCTCGCCTTGTAGCCTTCGGCCTCCTGCGTCAGGCGCGCGGCACCGCCGCGGGCGCGCGGGATGATATCGTTGGAGTAGGCTTCGGCTTCCTTGATGGTGCGCGCGCCGTCTTCGCGTGCCTTGGTGGCATCGTCGAAGGCCGCTTTCACTTCCTCCGGCGGCGTTACCTTTTGCATCTGCACCTTCACAACCTGGATGCCGCTTTTGTAACGATCAAGAATTTCCTGTAACAGCTTCTGGGTCTTGTCCGAGACTTCGAGCTGACCCTCGGTGATGATGAAATCGAGCTGGCTCTTGCCGACTACCTCGCGGCTGGCCGATTGCATGGCCTGAACGATGGTCGATTCCGGATCGCGTACGTTGAACAGGTAATCACTCGCATCCTTGATCTTGTACTGAACGGTAAACTCGACGACGACGATGTTTTCGTCCTCTGTCAGCATGAAACCGGTGTCAGCCCCACCGCCCACGCTCTTGTCTCCGCGCCGGCCGATAGAGACCGTCGACACTTGATCGACGTTCACCTTTTCAGCGCGCTCGATAGGCCACGGTAAACGCCAATGCAGACCAGGGCCGGTGACTTCGTTTTTCCTGCCGAATTTCAGTTCCACGCCACGCTCGCCCTGGTTCACGACATAGAAACCGGTGACGAGCCAGATGACCAGCGCAACCGCGACGATCAGGCCAAGCCCCATACCGCTGGCATGCGCCCCACCGCCACTAGCCCCACCACCGCCAAACAGGCCGGCGAATTTCTGCTGGATGTTTTTTACAATGCGATCGATGTCCGATCCGCCGGTCCCCGGCTTGCGGCGCTGACCCCAAGGATCTTTATCCCCGGGCTTGCCGGGTTCATTCCATGCCACGATTTAGACCTCAGGTGATTTAAAGCGAAAACTCCGCAAAGAGCGGCATTTTAGGGTCAGGACCCGGTGGGAGCAAGGACGGATTCGGCTCCGGAAACCAGATAGGACTCGTGAAAATCACTCTGTTGCTGCAGCCACGCTAACTGGGCGGGCTCTAGTGCCAACTCGAGCATCCAGCCGCCGGAGTCCGGCACTGTCTCGCGGATCACATCGAAGCGTTCATACAGGGCGGCGCGCAAACGACCGGCCTGCGGAGGGAGGCAAAACCAATAGTGTTGCCGGTGACGACGGAAATGATCCGCCAACGCCTGCAACAACAGGTCCATACCTTCACCGACACGCGCTGACACCCAGAGGCGCGAAATATGCCCGTTGACGTCGCGCTCGAAGCGTGGCGCCTCGCCGGTCAGGTCGATCTTGTTGAACACCATAATTTGCGGAATGGACTGCGCGCCGATCTCCGTCAGCACGTTATTCACCTGCCGGATCTGCTCAAGCCGTTCAGGATTGGCGGTATCCACGATATGCAACAACAAATCCGCTTGGGCCACTTCCTCCAGCGTCGACTTGAATGCCTCCACCAGGTCGTGCGGCAGGTGGCGAATGAAACCCACGGTATCCCCCAAAATCACCGAGGCCTTTCCCGGCAGCTCGATGCGCCGCATCGTGGGGTCGAGTGTCGCGAACAATTGATCGGCGGCGTATACCGCGGACGAAGTCAACCGGTTGAACAGCGAGGACTTTCCGGCATTGGTGTAACCCACCAGGGACACCGTGGGGATGGGCACCTTGTGGCGCGCTTTTCTCCGACTGCGGCGCTGAACGGACACCTGTTCCAGGCGCTCGTTAAGCTTCTTGATGCGGTCGCGGATCAGGCGGCGGTCCACTTCCAGCTGCGTTTCGCCGGGACCGCGCAATCCAATACCACCCTTTTGCCGTCCGAGGTGGGTCCAACCGCGCACGAGGCGCGTGGACAGATGTTCGAGTTGGGCCAGCTCGACCTGCAACTTGCCCTCGGCAGAGTGCGCACGTTGCGCGAAAATATCCAGAATCAGGCCTGTGCGGTCCAGCACGCGGCAACAAGTGATCTTTTCGAGATTGCGTTCCTGGGCGGGAGATAGATCGTGATTAACGAGCACGAGGTCGGCCTGCTCACGCGCCACAGCGTCACGTATTTCTTCGGCCTTACCCTTGCCCACAAAAGTCGCCGCATCCGGCACCTGGCGGCTGCCGAGAATGGAGCCACAGACATCAGCGCCGGCGGATACTGCCAGCAAACGTAATTCTTCCAGCGCCTCCGGTTCAAAACGTCCCGACAGGCGTAGTTGCACCAGCAGGGCGCGCTCGCGCTGGCGCGCCCCCGATGCCGATGTCATGACCGAATTATTCGTTTCCAGGCCCCTTGCTGTCGGGGGAATCCATGCCCTCAATATGGAACTTCACGGGGCGGCTGGGCACCACCGTGGAGATGGCATGCTTGTAAATCATCTGACTCACGGAATTTTTAAGCAGTACCACAAATTGATCGAACGATTCGATCTGTCCCTGCAATTTGATGCCGTTGACCAGAAAGATGGATACGGGGACATGTTCCTTGCGTAAAACGTTAAGAAAAGGGTCTTGTAAGGCTTGCCCCTTTTGCTGGCTCATGACAGTTCTCCTGTTCTTATGTTCGTCGTGCCTTGCGGCATTTTTGGTCGTCCGGTCTCATTCCTGACCAGTTTGACCGGTTTATTAATAGTATAACCTTAGACTGGACCTTATTGACGGATCACTTCCCTCAAATAGTCCTGACTTTCGCGTACCGGAATGGAAATACTGCTGTCAAAGACGTGTAAACCCGTATAACCGCGCAGCCATGTTATCTGTCGCTTGGCAAATTGTCGCGTCGCCGCCAGCGCCTGCTCGATCATTTCACTATAGTTGATCTTTCCGGTCAAGTATTCCCACATCTGCCGGTAGCCCACGGTTCGTAGCGATGGCATCAAGGCTTTGAGATCACCGCGCGTATAAAGTTTCTCGACTTCTGACAAAAATCCTTGCTGCAGCATGGCATGGAAACGCTGTTCGATGCGGATGTGCAATTTCGTTCTGTCCTGCGGCCAGAGCGCGATTTTGATGAGGCGGTACGGCAACGAAATACGTTGTCTGGCGGAAACCAGCTCGCTCAAGGACTGGCCGGTGAGTTCGTAAATTTCGAGCGCACGCTGAATGCGCTGCGCATCGTTTGGATGTATGCGCGCCGCTGAATCCGGATCGGCTGCCTGGAGTCTTCGATGCAACTCCTCCCAACCCGCCAGTGCAGCCTCGGCATTCAAACGATCCCGGATTTCCGGATCGGCGGACGGCAGATCGGAAAGTCCGAATTCCAGCGCATGAAAATAGAACATCGTGCCGCCGACGAGCAAGGGTATTCTGCCATGGCGTGTGATTGCCTCCATTTCGCGCGCGGCGTCAATGCAAAATTCCGCTGCTGAATAACTTTGCGCCGGATCGCGGATATCGATCAGACGATGCGGCGCGCGCGCCTGTTCTGTGGCCGTCGGCTTGGCGGTGCCGATGTCCATGCCGCGATAGACTTGCGAGGAATCGACACTGATGATTTCCAACGGAAACGTGTCGTGCAATTCCAGCGCGAGCGCAGACTTCCCCGCCGCCGTCGGGCCCATGAGAAATATGGCAGGTGGAAGATCGGACATGAAAAAAGAAGCAACCACAGATAAACACCGACGAACACGGATAAAAAAATCAAATTGCAGCTTAACTCTTTATCTGTGTTTATCCGTGCCCATCTGTGGTTCCAAAATTAGTATTAGCCTTTCGACTCCGGGCGCATGTGAGGAAATAAAAGCACGTCGCGGATCGAAGGTGAATCGGTAAACAACATCACTAAACGATCAATGCCGATGCCCTCACCCGCCGTCGGCGGCATGCCGTGCTCCAGCGCGCGGATATAATCCTCATCGAAATGCATCGCCTCCTCGTCGCCGGCTTCCTTTTCCGCCACCTGTTTGCGGAAGCGTTCGGCTTGGTCCTCGGCGTCGTTCAATTCGGAAAAACCATTGGCAATTTCGCGGCCACCGACGAAAAACTCGAAACGATCGGTAACGGAGGGATCGTTGTCATTGCGCCGCGCCAGGGGTGACACTTCCGTGGGATAGGAAGTGATGAAGGTCGGGTCCTTGAGTTTGCCTTCGACTGTTTTCTCGAAGATTTCCAGTTGCAATTTTCCGGTTCCGTAACTGGGCTTGACCGGAATACCCAGACGCGCGGCGATCTTGCGCAAGGCATCCACTGAATCGAGGTCCGGCTCTTTCATATCCGAATTGAATTGCAAGATGGATTGCTTCAGCGTCATGCGCTGGAAGCGCTTGCTGAAATCGTACTGCTCGCCCTGGCAGGTAATGGTCTCGGTCGCCAGTACTTCGCGCGCGAGACCGCGCAGCATTTCCTCCGTCAGGTTCATCAGATCCTGGTAATCGGCATAGGCCTGATAGAACTCGAGCATGGTGAATTCCGGATTATGCCGCGTAGACAGGCCCTCGTTGCGGAAATTGCGGTTGATCTCGTAGACTTTCTCGAAGCCGCCGACGATCAGGCGCTTGAGATACAGCTCCGGCGCCACCCGCAGGTACAGCCCCATGTCGAGCGCGTGATGATGGGTCACGAACGGGCGCGCCGCGGCGCCACCCGGGATGACCTGCATCATGGGGGTTTCGACCTCGAGATAACCCCTGGCATCGAGAAACTGACGTATATAACGGATGATGGCGGTGCGCGTGCGGAAGGTCTGGCGCGCCACCTCGTTCATAATGAGATCAAGATAGCGCTGGCGGTACCTGGTCTCGGTATCCGTCAATCCGTGGAACTTCTCCGGCAGCGGTCGCAGCGCCTTGGCCAGCAGACGGACCCCATTCACTTTGACCGACAGCTCGCCGGTCTTGGTCTTGAACAGCGCGCCCTCGGCGCCGACGATGTCGCCGATGTCCCATTTCTTGAAGTCTTCGTAGGACGGCTCGCCCATGACGTCGCGTGTCACGTAAATCTGGATGCGCCCGGACATGTCCTGCAGGTGGGCAAAACTGGCCTTGCCCATCACCCGTCGTGTCATCATGCGGCCGGCCACCTTGACTCTTATGTTGCGGGTTTCGATCTCGGCCGGGTCTTTCTCGCCGTATTCGGCATGCAGTTCACTGGCGACCACATTGCGCCGGAAATCATTCGGGAAAGGATTGCCCTGCTGACGCAGCTCAGCGAGTTTGGAACGCCGTTGGGCAATCTGCTCGTTCTCGTTTTGGTCGTCTGCCATTTAATTTATAAATTAAGTAGTTATATATTTTAAATAAAGTTATACATTAATCAGATACCAGTCCGCTCTTGAGGCTGGCATCGATAAATTTATCGAGATCACCGTTCAGTACTGCTTCCGGGGTGCCACTCTCCACTCCCGTGCGCAAGTCCTTCACGCGCGACTGGTCGAGCACATACGATCGGATCTGGTGACCCCATTCGATGTCCGACTTGCTCTCTTCCAGTTTCTGCTTTTCCTGGTTGCGCGCCTGTAGTTCGCGCTCAAAGAGCTTGGATTTCAGCATGGCCATGGCCGCCGCCCGGTTACGGTGCTGAGAACGGTCAGACTGGCATTGAACCACAATCCCGGTCGGAATGTGCGTGATGCGAATCGCGGAATCGGTGCGGTTAACGTGCTGGCCGCCGGCGCCGCTGGCGCGGTAAGTATCAATGCGCAGATCGGCCGGATTGATGGCCACCTCGATGCTCTCCTCAATCTCGGGGTAGGCAAAAACCGCGGCAAACGAGGTATGGCGGCGGTTGCCGGAATCGAACGGGGATTTGCGCACCAGGCGATGCACGCCGGTTTCGGTACGCAGATAGCCGTAGGCATAGGGGCCGTTGAACTTGACCGTGGCACTCTTGATGCCGGCCACCTCGCCCTCGGAAATTTCCAGAATCTCGGTCTTGAAGCCGCGCCGGTCGCCCCACATCAGGTACATGCGCAACAGCATGTTGGCCCAGTCCTGAGCCTCCGTACCGCCGGAACCGGACTGGACGTCCAGGAATGCATTGTTAGCGTCCATCTCACCCGAGAACATGCGCCGAAACTCAAGTCCGGCAAGCTCTTTTTCCAGTTTCTCGAGGTCGCCGGCCACGGAGGTGGCGACATCGGCATCGCCTTCATCGCGCGCCATCTCCAGCAATTCGCGTGAATGGGTAAGTTCAGTATGCAGTCGTGTGAGCGTACCGACTTCGGATTCCAGTTTGGCGCGTTCGCGACCAAGTTCCTGTGCGCGCTGGGGATTGTTCCAGAGTTCGGGTTGTTCGAGTTCGCGCTGGACTTCGGTCAGACGCTGATGCTTGGAATCGAAGTCAAAGATACCCCCGTATGATCTGGGACCGGTCGTGCAGATCGCGCAGCTTGTTGAACAGCGGGTTGAGGTCTTCCATGGGTTTTCGTGCCCGAATAAATATCGTAACTTTATTTATAAAAATTAGCCTTTTACAGATTTTTACTAAGATACTTTCTAAATATAAAAAAGTCTAGGCAACCTTTACGCCCAGAATCTCTCCCACTGCTTTCTTGATCAGCTTGATCGCCTCAGGCGCCTCGATGTCCACTACCTGCTCCAGCACCCACTTGCTGTCGGTCGCCTCCATGGCATTAGACACCTTTTCACCCAAATAGCGCAGCACCGAGTAGCTCGGTTCACGGCCATTGAATTCGAGCTCCGAATAATCGGCGAGGCGGGCATTAACCGTGCTGACAAACTCCTTGGCATAAGAACCTTCGCCAACGAACTCAGCGAGATTGGTGGAAGTGATGCGAGCTGTGTGCTTGCCGAGCGCGTTAACGAAGCGGGCACGCTCTTCCTCGTTCAGTTGTCCGTACACGGTACGATCCGCGATCTGGATCAGAAAGGCGATAATTTCGGTGATTACCGCGGTCACCTGACGATCGCCACCCATGGCATAACCCTCTTTCTCCATGTGGCGCGCGGTCTCCTGCGCGATGCGCCAGATGTTCGTAGCGACCACGCTGGCGCGGTCTTCCAGCGTCTTCGGGCCTTTCTTGCGAAATTTCGTTTTAAGACGGATCGACATGGCGCGCATTATAGGGGAGATTCAGCGCATCACGGAATGTCCGTTATGGCTTCGCGCGCGCCGTGCGTCTCTGGCAATATAGCGGGTCAACAGTCACGGAGTCACTCCATGTCGGAACTGGATATGAATCTCGCCAGCGGCATTTCCGCCTTTGAAGCCAAGGAATTCGCCAAGGCGTTTAAATTCCTCTCGCCACTGGCGGAAACCGGCAACGCCCAGGCGCAGTACCGTCTCGCCGTCATGTATCAGAACGGTCTTGGGCACGTGCGCAACGAAATGATGGCGCTCAAGTGGATGCGCGCCGCCGCCGAACAGGGTGACGCACTGGCCCAACACGGCTTGGGCTTCATGTACATGCAAGGCGAATGCGCACCGAAAAATGAAAAGCAGGCAGCCGATTGGTTCCGCCGCGCCGCCGAACAGGGGCTGGCCGGATCACAGATGACGCTCGGGATGCTCTACGAGCAGGGTGTCGGCGTGGAGAAGAACGAGGCCGAAGCCCGGAAATGGTACGAAAAAGCGCAGCAAAATTCTTGAAGGCAGCCCAGTGCCCGAGGCGAATGCTCTTTCGGCAATGAGTGCAAGAGCCGCCATGAGCAATGTATCCTGGAGTACTATCGCCGCCGTCTCGAAAAAACCTGCATCTGAGATTCGGCGGCTCACAGGCTGTGCGAGGCACAGCCTGGTTCCGCGGTCAGATTACTTCTTGGACCAGGATGAATAGCCGTCGGTCTTGCCCGCATGGCCGTCATCGTAACCGGCGTTGTAGGCATCGTTCAGGCGCTGTTCTTCACGCTTGGGGTTGTGCAGGAAACCACACGCCCACCCGTTGATGTATTCCTTGTCCACGCCCTTCTTTTCCATTGCGTCGATAGTGTCGTAATACGATTTGTTCATGAAACGCTGCTCCTCAGAGAAATCAGACATTCGGACTGCGTCAAAGCGGCGCATATATTACCCATTGAAATCGGCTTTTCAAGGACCGATATCAAAATGCCGGTATATATTCTGATGATGGCATGCAAAATAGGCTTGAAAGCAATCCGGGAACAGAAAGTTAAAGGGATTTAGAGGCAGTCAAACAGTGGCTCGCACGATGGCCGCCACGGATTAGGCGTGCTCAAACCGGGGTTTTTCCGGATGGTGCAGGCGAGTACAGTCCGGACAGGAGGCGTCACGCTGGTTTCAAGAGGCGCCATCGACCTATACTTTACGAATAACTCGCAGGGCTAAGCTTGATGCTGAATCTCGGACAGTTGGTCAACACGGTTCAGAAAAACTGCCACATCTCGGACGCGCGGCATGCAGGGGATTTTACGCTCTGCATTTTTCTCCTCAAAATGCGCGAATTCTTCCGTTGGGAAAACGATATTCCGCTAACGCTGGCCCTGCCCAAGGAAGAAGTCGGCGCTTGGCTACAGGAGCGCGAAGGTCTGTGGTCCGACCTCGAATCCAACTCGTTCGAATCGCTTCCGCTCGAAGGCCGCCACCTCGACCCTTTTGACGCGGACACCGTCAATCGTGAATTGATTCCACAGGGCTACGTGTACAGCGGCGGTTACGGACGCTTCTCCAAGCCGCATTTTTTTCTGGGCTCGCTGCTCAAAAAGGAAAAACGTGCCGGCTACACTATCTATATTTCTTCCTGCGAATACGCGCGCGACCTGGAAGCCCCGCCGGCCATGTTACAGGACAAGACAATTTACGTCCGGCAAGAATCGGTACGTCGTTTCCTGTGGGAGAAAATCGAGGAATGGCGCTGGAACCGCAAAAACCAGGCCATGGAGCGGGCGCTCGATTGCTACGCCTTCGATCTCGACGCGGACTCGGCACTCGCACGCATGACCGAGAACGAAACCGAGGCGATGATCCTGCACGAACTAGGCGAAGGCCTCGCCGGTGAAAAACTCGGCCATGAATGGCACAAGATGCTCACCGCCTTTTCGCGCTCGAAGGCCGAGATCGTGATCCGCGCGGTGCGTGACATCCTCGCCGATTGCCTGTCGACCCTGCCGGCCTTACTGGCGGCGAATAACACCGCCTCGCTGCATTTTTATTTCGCCAACTTCACCGGCATGCGCAAGCATCTTTTTCCCGATGCCATCAACGCCTACCAACGCTGGGTCATGGAAATGGACACTAGCGCGCTGCGCAAGCTCGTGGACGAGGGTCAACGCCGCTGGCTCGACACGGCGCGCACCCTGCTCGCCTTGTATAGGGATAAGGGCAAGGACGCCAGCGCGGCGATCGAGAACCTACTGGAACCGGCGACGGAAGCAGCGATTTGTTCCCTGCCGAAAACCGCGTCGAATTTATGAAGCTCAATATCATCGTCGATGAACGCGCGCTGGCGGTGGACGTGCCGCCGCACATGCTGCACGAAGCGGAGGATTTCTACCGCAAGATGGACAGCGACATGGATCACGGCTGGCAGATGGGCCCTGAGTTCATCGAAAACCCGGACAAGGTGCAGCGCTGCCAGATCGCGGCGAACAAGCTGCTCACCTCGCTCAGCACCGCCAACGAAACCATGATCACGCTCATGGCCGGCTACATCCTCAAGCAACTGCCGGGCGTCACCGGCGTGCGCATCGACACCGCCGGGGAAATGCTCCACACCGAATTGCTCTATGCGAAACCCGCGAGCGCCACTTCGGTAACGGCGACGGCGCCCGCAGCATTGCGTGCGCAGAAACTCGGCAAGCTTGAGGCCATGGAACAGGCCGGGAAAGACGTTACCAAGGTGTACCAGGTCGGCAAGAGTTACCGCTTCGCGGTGCGCAATTTGAAATCCGGCGAATGGCTGGAATCCGGACCGATGGAAACCGAACCGGAAGCCTACGAAAAAAGAATGCAGGCGTACAAACGCCGCCTCGACGAATTAACCGGGTAACAAAACCAAACGCCACGGATCAGGGCATCGCCGCCCAATAGCGATACAGCGCTACCGACAGATCCGTCTGCGTCACCATTCCCACAATACGCCCTTCCTTGTCCACGATCGGGACATGGTGGATGTTGTGTTCGGAAAACAACGGGATCAGCGACACAATATGCGTGTCCTCGCGCGCGGTCATGACCGGCGCGGACATGATCTCCCCGACCACCTCGGGCTTTTCGGTGGTTAGCCCGGGGGTGCGACGGATAAAGGCCCGCATGCGGTCAAGGATCTGCGGATGCGCGTGCTGCGTCTTGTCCACGCGCTTCAGAAAATCAACAATCGTAACAATGCCGATCACGCGCCGCGCCCGGTCGATTACGGGCACGCCCTTGAGCTTGCGCTCGCGCATCATCTCCCACACCACCGCCAGTTCATCACCGTATTCGGCCGTAGCCACGTCGCGCGTCATGATGTCGCGACAGACTACCTCGCCCATGTGCCGGCGCATATGATGCAGCGAGGCACGGGTATAAATTTCTTCCAGGTCCTTCTCTGCCACATCGATGTAGGCGTTCATATCCTTGAGCGCGCTCTCGATGTCCTGCTTGTTGAGCGTCATGCGTCCAAAAGCCAGCGCTGGTGGTACCGGTTTTTCGCCGGCGGCGACTGGCGACAACATGGGATAACGTCGTCCCGGAGACAGGTTGTTAACGACGAATGCAATAATCATCAGCACTACGATGTTGAGGCCCACCGGATCCAGGACAGCGCCATAACCGAGCTGGTGCATTTCCGTCCCGCCGATCACCATCGCCAGCGCGGTCGCGCCGCCGGGCGGATGCAGGCAGTTCGTCAAGTGCATGACGAAGATAGCGAGGGCCACGGCGGCGGCCGCGGCCGCGAGCGGATCGGGAATCAGCAGGAAGCAGGTCACGCCGATCATCCCCGAGATCAGGTGGCCACCGACAAAGGACCAGGGCTGTGCCATCGGGCTGTGCAGCGCGGCAAACAACAGCACGGAAGAAGCGCCCATCGAGGCGATCAAGAGCGGCGCCGCCTTGGCGCCGAAGTTCTTGCTGATAAAGGCCGTCGCAAAAATACCGAGGAACGCGCCCACGGCGGAGATGACCTTTTCCCGAAAGCTGACCGGCGCGGAGGCACGGAACAGCGCGGCGATGATCTGTTTATACGACATGCGATGACCGGTTTGACGTGCGCGAAGGTCGCATAAGATAATCAAAAGTATCCCACATTCATACTCCGCCCTCGCGCACCAACCTTCGCATGCAGGAAATCAAGCCACTCTCCTTTATATATGAGATCAAGAACGCCCTGCCGGGCGAGCTGTGCTGCGACATGATCCGCCGCTTTGAGGCCAACACCGAGCAGCAATACGCCGGTCGCATCGGGCAGAATCAGACCGAAGAAAACAGTGTCAAAAAAACCACCGACCTGCGCATCAGCGGACGCGCCGACTGGAAGGATGTGGATCAGGCGCTGATGCAGTCGCTCGCCAAGTACTTCAACGAAATCGGCCAGGCCTTCCCGTTCTTCGCCGCCAACTCGTTCAAGGACATCGGCTACAACATGCAGCGCTACCAGCCGGGCGAGTATTACCACTGGCACGTAGACGGCGGTCCGGGCGAATTCAGTCAGCGCCAGCTCGTCGCTATCTGGTATCTTAACGACGTTGCCGGCCCCGGCGGTGAGACCGAGTTCCCGTTGCAGGAAGTCTCGGTCAAACCCGAGGAAGGCAAACTGATTTTATTTCCACCGTTCTGGACGCATGTGCATCGCGCGGCGACGATGGAGAAGGGCGTGAAATATATTGCGACAACCTGGGTATGCTTTGCTTAATGTATATTTCTGAAACAACTTGAGGAATTACGCGTCGCCACGGACGATACAATAAGAAACATGTCCGCCCTAATAATTCTCACCATCGTCTGCGCTCTCACCTACACCTTTGAAATCGTCTTCGGCCTCGCCGGAACGATTCTGATGCTGCCGCTGTTGAGTTTCCTCTACAACATCAAAACGCTGGTCGTCTACTCCGTGCTGCCGCAAATATTAGTAGCAGTCATTGGGCTGGTGCGATCACCGAAGAAGGTGGACCGGCGGTTCATGACCGGGATGCTGTGCTTCGCCGGTCTGGGAGCGATTGTGGGTTTCGCCCTCTTCTATTATTTTTCGGCGTCGGTATTCCAGGTACTGCTGGCCTCGGCGATCACGGCGGCGGGTTTGTTTCTGGTGATCGCGCCGCACCGGGCGAAATTCAACCCGGCCAGCATGCGCGTCATGGATACACTCGCCGGCACGTCACAGGCGCTGTTCGGCATCAGCGGGCCGATCGCCATGACGCGGCTGCTCGCGACCTACAGCGACAAGAATACGGTGCGTCATTACGCGTTTGCGTTTTTCCTTTCCATGAACGGCCTGCGCGCGAGTGAATATGCTGTCCATGGCACTTACACCGAGGAAATTCTGTGGATGATGGCGGTCAGTGCGCCGTTTCTTGCCGTGACGCTGTGGTTCAGCAACCAGTTGCACCTGCACATCAACGAGCAGGTGTTCCGGAAAGTCGTGGCATGGATGATCCTGATCGGCGGACTCTCGCTTTTTTACCGCTGAGCCTGCATGATAGAAAGCCTCGAAACGCCAACAAATTCGCCATGATACTGCGTCTGCCTTCCGTCCTCGACCCGAACCAGCTCGACATCGCGCGCAAGCTGCTCGCCGATGCGAAATTCGTGGACGGGAAACTTTCCGCCGGGGCGGCGGCCCAACGCGTCAAACACAACCAGGAGCTGGACAAGGGCGCCAAACAGACGGATATGCTGAATAACCTCGTGATGGGCGCTCTGGTGCAACATTCCGTATACCGTGCCGGCGCGTTGCCCCTGCGCGTGGCCGCACCCTACTACGCACGCTACACGCCGGGCATGGCCTACGGAGATCATCTGGACGATCCCATCATGGGCAGCGACGGCGTGCTGTACCGCTCGGACATCGCCATCACGGTTTTCCTGAATGGGCCGGAACAGTACGACGGCGGCGAACTGATGATCCGTACCACCTTCGGCGAAAACCCGGTGAAACTCCCTGCGGGTGATGCCATCCTGTATCCCTCGTCCAGCCTGCATCATGTGAACAAGGTCACGCGCGGCGAGCGCCTCGTGGCCGTAACCTGGGTGCAGAGCCTGGTGCGCGACCCGGCGCGACGCGAACTGTTGTATGAATTGCATATGGCACGGGAAAAGTTGCTGAAGATTTCACCGGAGGCGGAAGAAACCGCGCAGGTCAGCACCGCCTACATGAACCTCATCCGCATGTGGGGCGATATCTAGATCACGGAGACACTGTCATGAAATACAAGATATACAAGAACGACGAGGAATGGAAAAAAATCCTCTCGCCGGAGCAATACAAGGTCACGCGCCAGAAAGGCACCGAGCCTGCCTTCACCGGTGCGTATCACGATTGCAAGGATAAGGGCATTTACAAGTGCTCCTGCTGCGGTGCCGAACTTTTCAGTTCCGATACCAAATTCGATTCCGGCACTGGCTGGCCCAGCTTCCACTCTCCTATGAAATCCGAGAACGTGGCTGAAGAGGAAGACAGCAGCTTTTTCATGAAACGCACCGAGGTGCACTGCAGCCAGTGTGGCGCGCACCTCGGGCATGTCTTTCCCGACGGGCCAAACCCGACCGGGCTGCGCTACTGTATCAACTCCGCTTCGTTGAAAATGGAAAAGAAATAGTCAGGGCAAAAAGGCCGTAAGCACTGCCTGATTGTTCTTGCCATCCCGACATAATGCACTTGGTTAACCGCCCGAAAAACTATCAATATCTATTCACATGAAAAGAGTCGAGCACGCTTTGGAACGCGTAATATTCAACAGCCGCTGGCTGCTGGCACCGTTTTATCTGGGCCTGGTGATTTCGATCGCCTTGCTGCTGGTCAAATTTGGCCAGGATTTCTTTCACATGCTGCCGGTAATCTTCACCATGAGCGAAAGCGGGGTCATCCTCGCCATCCTGACGCTCGTGGACATGTCACTGGTCGCCAACCTGCTGCTCATTATTATCTTCAGCGGTTATGAAAACTTCGTCTCCAAGATCGATACCGCCGGCCACGAGGACCGTCCCAGTTGGATGGGCAAGGTGGATTTCTCTGGACTCAAGATAAAACTCATCGCCTCGATCGTGGCCATCTCCGCCATCGAACTCCTGAAGGCGTTTGTGAATGTTTCCAACATCGGCGTTGCCAGCGACGTGGCGACCTGGACGGTGGCAGACAAGCAACTGGCGTGGAAGGTCGGCATCCATTTCGTACTGATCGTATCCGGCGTGCTGTTCGCGGTCATGGACCGCGTTGCCGAGGGCACCAAAATCCATCACGTCGGCAAAAAATCCCCTTAAAACCATCCAGCTGCATAATTTGATTCAAATCATTTCGCCATCAGAGGTTTTGGGCTTAAGGTTTCCATAAACAGAAACCTCTGGAGGCAAAATGAATCGAAAAACCCACTGGGACAAAATCTACGCCAGCAAAAAATCCGGTGAAGTCAGTTGGTATCAGCCCCGCCTGGAAAAATCACTGGAACTGATTCGCGCAACCGGCATTGGCAAAAACGCCGCTATCATCGACCTCGGCGGTGGCGCTTCCACGCTCGTGGATGATCTTCTGGCTTCAAGCTTCACAAATCTCACCGTTCTGGATATTTCTTCCGCCGCCATCCAGACCGCGCAAGCGCGCCTGGGAGTACGCGCAAAACAAGTGACGTGGCTGGAAGCCGACGTCACGCGAGCAGCCCTGCCACCAAATCATTACGACGTCTGGCACGACCGCGCGGTATTCCACTTCCTGACCGACGCCGAGGATCGGCAGCGTTATGTCGGCGCCGTCAATCATGCGGTCAGGCCGGGCGGGCATGTCATCGTGGCGACCTTCGGCCCGTGCGGACCGCTGCAATGCAGCGGTCTCGACATCGCGCGCTACACACCGCAACAGTTACACGGAGAGTTCGGCGGGAACTATGAACTGCTGCGCAGCGTCACGGAAGATCATGTGACGCCGGCGGGAAAGCATCAGGAATTCATCTACTGCTATTGCCGGAAACGCTGAGAAGATCGGCCAACCCGTGCTACGCGGCAGGCAAGGCGATGAGATGGTCCGTGCTGTAGAGATAATCCTTGAACACATCCTCGGCGTTCAGGAGCTGGTAGCTCCCGTCCGGCAACTGACGCGACGTGTCCTTGAGCCGGTAGGTGTTGTGCCCGCAAGTCCAGCAATCGAAGTTGCGCATGTGCGTGCACAGGCAGGTCTTGTCCATGACCGAAATATTTTCCCCATCCGGATGCTTGTCCAACTCACGGTTGTAGGCCTCGATATAGGCGCAGCTGCCTGACGCATCGAGCAGATAACCATACGCCTCACAGTTGGGGCGGATACCAGCACCAATCGACGGACTTTTCTTGAGCATGCGCATCGGATAACCGGTGGGTGAGATCAGATTGACTACGATGTCCTCCTCTTTGGCGTTGTAATATTCCTGCTTGACCTTGTCCGGCAGACCGCATTCCTTCGTTACCGTGAATCGCGTTGCCACCTGTACCGCCGCCGCGCCGGCTTCAAGGAATTTCACCGCGTCGCTGCCGGTGAAAATACCGCCAGCCGGAATCACCGGAATGTCGAGGTTTTCCTGTTTGAGATACTGGATGATTTCGTCGACGATGGTCTTGAGATCGTACTGCGACCAGTCCATGCCGAAGCCGAGATGCCCGCCCGCCAGCGGGCCTTCCACGATGATGTAGTCCGGCAGGCGGTTGAGTCGCGCGTTCTTGCGCAGGAACAGCAGCAACGCGCGCAACGACGAAACGATGATACCGAACTTCACGTCGCGAAAACGCGGATGATCCTGTACCAGCGCGAGCGAGCCAAGGTGCAGCCCCGCGCTCAGCGTGATGCCGTCAATCCCACCGTCCATGGCCGCGGTAATACGCACGCGCAAAGTCTCGCGCGGCCTGTTCATGGTGAGCTTTTCCATGGTATTGATGAAGATCAGGCCGTCACCCTGCTTGGCCTCCATGGTCCGACCCACGTGCAGCTTGGTGGCCTCGGCCAGACGCTCGAGATTGAAATGCACGTCCGACTTGTCGCGGTTGGCAACGTTGTATTTGTACTTCTTCTGTTTTTCCTTCACGAAGCCGGTTTTGAACCGACGGTCGGAAACGGTAGGGACCATGGCATCCGAGATATGGCCGATGCCGCCGAGCCGCGCCGAGACCAGCGACAGTTCCGCGGTGGAAATATCGACGCCCATCCCTCCGGTCATGATAGGGACCAGCTCCTTCTTGCCGAATCTCAAACGAAAATCATCAACGCGTTTCATTGTCTTGATAAATACTTCAATAGACAGGATTAATAAGATTAAAACCAGAAAATTTTTGAATTAATCCTGTGAATCCTGAAAAATCCCGTTAATCCTGTGAAATTGTTACTCGCCCTCGGCAACTGGGCGCTTCGGGTCGGTGATCCACTCGCTCCAGCTGCCGGCATATAATTTTGCACCTGCAAGTCCGGCGTGTTCCATCGCGAGGATACTGTGGCAGGCGGTCACACCCGATCCGCACATGTGCACGACCTTGTCCGGCGGCACCTTGTCCAGCATCCCCAGATAATGCTCGCGCAAGGCTTCATCAGACATGAATTCACCGCTGAAGTCGAGATTGTCCTCATACGGCATGTTGTTGGCGCCAGGAATATGGCCTGCTACCTTGTCCAGCGGCTCAACGTCGCCACGGAAACGCTCCTCCGCGCGCGTGTCGATGAGCAGCCCTGCCTTCGTGCGTGTCATGTCCAGCACATGATCGGCGTCCACCCACATTGAGTGATTGATGGTCGGGTAAAATGAGGTGGACTGGATTTTCGGCCGGTCGGTCGTGACCGATCGTTTCTCGCGCACCCACTTCGGGTAACCGGCGTCGAGCAGCGCGACCGCCTCATGTCCGAGCCAGCGCAACAACCACCACATACGCGCCGCCATGGCACCGAACGAATCGTCGTACACGACGACCTGACTGTGTTTATCGATACCCCAGCGGCCGAGTTTTTCCGCCAACATATTTGGGTACGGAAGCGGATGCCGCCCGCTACCGGGCGTTATGGGAGACGACAGGTCCTCGTTGAGATGTGCGTAGCGTGCACCGGGAATGTGTCCGGCGCCATAGGCGCGACGTCCCGCTTCCGGATCGGTCAGGATAAAACGGCAGTCCACGACGACCCACCGTGGATCGTCCAGATGCCGTGACAGCGTTTCCGTATCGACGAGGGTGGTGAGCATGGCTGTCAGCATTTAGCAATCAGCGAACCCGCCCGGGCGGGTTGCATGCCGAAAGCTGACAGTCGGGGCGTGCGTATCCTAATAACCGCCCTTGCGGCGTGATTCAGGCAGGCCGGAGATGCGTCCGCCCTGCTTGCTTGGATCCTTTGGAAACAGATCGTAGACATCCTTCTGGATGACATTGGTGCCCCACTTTTCCGACATCGCTTTCACGATCGTGCGGGTATTGGGCTGTTCATTATTATGATTAAAGTAGCAATCACGCAGATACTCGATCAGGTCCCAGTGTTTCGGCGTAAGCGCGATCCCTTCGTTCTTGGCAATAAACTCGGCCAACTCCTTGCTCCAGTCTTCCGTGTTCGTCAAAAAACCATTGGCGTCGGTATCGATGGTCTTGCCATTAAAATCGTAACTCATGGTTCCCCCTAAGATTTCAGGAAAATTATGACAAATGCTTTTGGTTGCCGCTCAAAAGTGCGCATGATACAAAGCGTCGCTGTTTAATCCAAGACCGGCTTTGCTTCCTTGATGTCCTTGTGCGGGATAAACAACCCGCAGCCCAGCTTCCGTTCCGCTCCCAGCCCCTGTTGCTGAAGTTTCACCGACTCCTCGACGCTAAGCTCCGCCAGCATGAGGCTGCGCGCACGGATAACCCTGTCGGGCGTAACGATATCGCGCTCCATCCCACAAAGCATTTTCTTCGGGCGGACACCCAGATTATTCAGCAGGGTCAAGGTGTCCTGCATGAAGAGGTCCTCATCCATACTATCGCGGGTCACGATGTAACGCGAAAACAGGGTCGTGATCGTGCTAAGTGGTTTTACCGCCAGCTTGTCTACCTGCAATGAATTCCCGGCAACATCGAGCCGCTGTCCGGATAGCTTACCGGCATCCACGATACGATGCTTGGGCAGACGCAGCGTCAGCTTGGTACGACGTGACAGATACAACAAGGCATCCGCCCGGTCAGGCCGCATCCAGCCGTTTCCCGATTCTGCGCCGTGAACCGTGTGCAGGCCGGCGCTTTCCTCCTCCGCAAACCAGGGCAGCGCCTGGCAAATTGCTTGCGACAAGGCATAGGCGTGGTCCACCGGAAGCGCGCGGCACTGGATGCTGTAAACCACGTCCACGATGTCATCCGGAACGGTGAAGCGTTCGTTTTCCCCAGTGTCCTGCCAATACATAAATTACGCGTTAAAAAGTTCAGTGCACCGGAAGTTTTTCGCTGATCGCATCGCGATCGATCCACCACTCATCCTGTACCAGCACGTCCACGACGTTGCGTAAACGGGGCAGGAATTTCGCCGGGTCGTCGAGCTCGAGCTTCTTGAACCACTTGCTGAACGCCTCCTGGTCGTGCACGTCGCTATGACGCCGTGCCACGGTTGCCAGCAGCTGATTGGTATAAAACGACAGGTCATCGCGCTGACGATCCTGGGCGCGCAGATCGACCAGGTAATGCGCCACGGTGGCCGCCACGGCCGCGCCATCGGAATCCGGTGGGGTTTCGTCTACCACGTGCTGTAACATCGCCACCGACAGCTCGGGGTCCATGGGGAAGGTAACCGTGAGCCAGATACCCTGACCGAGCGCGGCGAGCGACTCCGGCTGGTCCGACAGAAACATGATGTCGCAGGCCTGCACCGCGCCCTCCCAAGCCTCGCGCGTCGTGAAAATATCGAAGGCTTCGCGGCCGGCATCCCAGGCATCCTGATTTTTTTCCAGCCGTATCAGCGTGCGACCGATTTGCAATAGCAGATCAGCGCGCGCGAGTGGGTCGTAACTGGGCGGCAGCTCCAGCATCTGGCGCTTGAATTCCGTCAACTGGGCTTCCAGCAGGACGGATGATTCCTGGGCGTCCTCTACGCTGTCCATGTCCGTCCTGAAACTTTCGTCTTTAAGGTATTTCATAAAAAATTATCTGGTAACGGAATGGATGCCGACAAAGGCGCCTTCGAGCTGATCTTCCCAGTTCGCCGGCGTGTCCGGATAGGGCGGCTTGATATCGATGCGGAAAAAAACCTCCGTCTGCGCACGCTGGCGCACCACCTCCAGCAGCTGTTCAAACGTCGCGATGTCATGATGTTGCAGAAGTATTTCACTCAGATGCAGCATGGCATCAGTGGCTCATTATATTAAATTAATGTCAGTCCCGCGGATGCGGTCATAATAGCGCGCCCGGTATACCAGTCTAGCGATTCCTCTGTCCACATCATCCGTAAACGCCGTGCGGTTATGCAGCACGTTGTTGCATATCAGGCCCTGCCCCGCTGTCATTGTGTGGCGGAATATATATGGTGACGTGCTGGCCAGCAGGTTCTCGAGAAATTGCACGGCCTCCCGCGTGACCGCGTTCTGCTTCCATTCGATGGAACGCGTGCGCGCGGTATAGCGCATGTGCAAATTTCCGTCCACGGGATCAACGGAAAATACCGGCCCAGTAACCGCCGCGCGCATTGCCGCACCTGCTTCCGTGTTGGCCGGAACGGTCATGGCGTCCGGTGCCATCATCGCCCGAATATAATCCGGATTGGCATCGCGCATCAGAATGTAAGCGACCTCATGATCCAGCAGGCTGTTCTCGCCACCTCGCGCCGCCGGCGAAACGCAGTGCAACACAAAGGCGCGGATGCGTGTATCGAAAGTGTTGTAATAGCCGTCCGTGTGCCACAGCAGACGCTTATTGGAATATGGAATATAACCGCGCTGTGATTTTCCCGGCACCACTTGCAACGAGGTAATGCCGTCATCGTCCGCGAGCATGTTGCTGTTGAGGCGATGCAAATCGAAACGGTCGCCCACGGCGCGCGGGATTTCCTTGTCTTCGCGTTTCGCCTGGCTCGCGTAGATAACCATGTTGGTTTTGCGACAGACATCCAGCATCGCACCAGCCTCAGCGTCGGTCAGTATGAGGGGATTCGCGACTTCCACCATCAGATCATCCACGGTTGCTGGATAAGCGCTTAGTTTCGCATCACGCCAACGCCGATAAGCCACCTCGTTCTCTGCATAAAATGGGTTGCTTTCCATTAGTCGATTGACCCTTAACGCATTTGCCGGATTATTCAATGTTCAAAACACCCCGAAAATACTGATGCTGCTGATGGAGATTCGAACGGGATTTCCAGGCGACAGCTGTTTTTTCAATGTCAGCTATGGCGTGGTTTTTAACGAGAAGATAGTATTTTACAAATCAGATAGTTGTATAATAAGCGCTTTCTTGCAGCGGTCGCACGCTTCTGTTTATATCCCTTTCGGGAGGGGTAAACCTGGATGGGCTCTCTCTAACGTGTGATTTTTTTATTAAGGGTCCCGTTTAGACTGACCCTTCGCAAGATTTGATTTAACAGAAATGATGGCCTTTTAGCGAGATAACCGCTTGAAGGTCGAATCTTACATCCTTCCGACGTGCAGGAGGTAGTTTAAATGGCCCAGAATCAACCGAAGAATCCGGACAAACATTCAACCTTCATTCCGAAGGAAAAGAAATCTACCAAACCGTTTCACAAGACACCCATGCTGGATCAGCTGGAAAGCGGTCCGTGGCCCAGCTTCGTAACCGGGCTGAAACGTCTGGCCCATGACAATAACATGATGGTCGACCTGCTGGGTCAGCTGGAACATTCCTACACCACCCGCAAGGGCTACTGGAAAGGCGGCACGGTTTCCGTGTTCGGATACGGCGGCGGCATTATTCCCCGCTTCACCGAGCTGATGGGCTCCGATGGCAAGCCCATGTTCCCCGAAGCAAAAGAATTTCACACCCTGCGCGTTCAGCCGCCTGCCGGCAATCACTACACCACCAAAATGTTGCGTCAGCTGTCCGACTCCTGGAAGAAGTATGGCTCGGGCCTGATCGCTTTTCACGGCCAGACCGGCAACATCATGTTCATCGGTTCGACCAGTGAGAACACGCAGCACTTCTTCGATGAAATCAACGAGTATGGCTTCGACCTTGGCGGCGCCGGCCCCTGCGTCCGCACCGCCATGTCATGCGTGGGCGCGGCGCGTTGCGAACAGTCGAACGCCAACGAACAGAAGATCCATCGCACCCTGGTAAACAACTTCATCGACGATATGCATCGTCCGGCTCTGCCTTACAAGTTCAAGTTTAAGGTCTCGGGCTGCCCGAACGATTGCATGAACTCGATCCAGCGCGCCGACTTCGCCGTGATCGGTACCTGGCGCGACGATATGAAGGTCGACCAGAAGGAAGTCAAAACCTTCATCAAGAGCAAGAGCCGCAAATATGTCATCGACAATGTCGTGAACCGCTGCCCGACCAAGGCACTGTCACTGAATGACGACGACACGCTCGACGTGGACAACCGCAACTGCGTGCGCTGCATGCATTGCATCAACGTCATGACCAAGGCGCTCAAGCCTGGCGATGACAAGGGCATCACCCTGCTCATCGGCGGCAAGCGTACCCTCAAGATCGGCGACACCTTCGGCACCGTGATCATTCCGTTTATGAAGCTGGAAACCGACGCGGACTACGAGCGCATCCGCGAGATCGCCGCCAGCACCATCGACTTCTGGGCCGAGAACGGCCTGGAGCACGAGCGTTGCGGCGAGATGATCGAACGCATCGGCCTCGTCAACTTCCTGGAAGGCATCGGCCTCGAGGTGGATCCGAACATGATCAACCAGCCGCGCACCAGTTCCTACGTCCGTCTGGACGAGTGGGATCAGGAAGCCGAGAAGTGGAAGAACCGCAAGCAACAGGCGGCCGGCTGATCCAGATCCGGTAAAACATCGAATACACGTCGAACGATACACGTCGAACGAAACGTTTTGGAGAATTAACTCATGGCAGAAGCACCAAAAATGCGCCCACCGATCGAGACCGGGTGCCCCGACGGCTTTCAGTACATGCATCCGTTGATGATCAAGAACTACGGTAACTGGGCGTATCACGACCGTCCGCGTCCCGGCGTATTACGCCACGTCGCCAAGAGTGGCGACGAAATCTGGACGGTGCGCGTCGGTACTCAGCGCCAGCTTGGCCCCTACGAAATCAATCTGCTGTGCGACATCATCGACAAATACGGCGAGGGATACGTCCGGTTTACCATCCGTTCGAACATGGAAATTTCGCTCTCCAGCGCTGACAAGGTCGAACCGCTGATCAAGGCCATGAATGATGCCGGTTACCCGGTGGGCGGCACCGGCAACTCGGTGACCATGATTTCTCATACTCAGGGCTGGCTGCATTGCGATATTCCCGGCACCGACGCCTCGGGCGTAGTAAAAGCGTTGATGGACGATCTTTATGACGAGTTCATTAAAGAAGATATGCCGAACCGCGTGCACATCACCACCTCCTGCTGCCAGATCAACTGCGGCGGCCAGGGTGACATCGCGATCAACGTTCAGCACACCAAGCCCCCCAAGATCAATCATGATCTCGTCGCCAACGTGTGTGAGCGTCCCTCGGTCGTGGCGCGCTGCCCGGTGGCGGCGATCCGCCCGGCAATGGTCAATGGCAAGCCGTCACTCGAAGTCGATGAGAAAAAGTGCATCTGCTGCGGCGCATGCTTTCCGCCCTGCCCACCGATGCAAATCAACGATCCCGAGCACTCCAAGCTCGCCATCTGGGTGGGCGGCAAGAACTCCAATGCGCGTTCCAAGCCCATGTTCCACAAGCTCGTCGCCGCGGGTATCCCGAATAACCCACCGCGCTGGCCGGAAGCAGGCGCCATCGTCAAGAAAATTCTCAAGGTCTACAAGCAGGACGCCAAGGATTGGGAACGTGTCGGTGACTGGGTGGAACGCATCGGCTGGCCGCGATTCTTCGAGCTGACGGAACTGCCGTTTACCAAGTTCCATATCGACAACTGGCGTGGTTCACGCCACATGCTGAATCAGTCGGCACACATCCGTTTCTAGCCCATAGCGTAAACACCGTTGCTGCAATCGACGCCGGGTTTTCCCGGCGTCGGCCCGTAAATCGTCGGGTGGTTGATAAATATCAAGGGGAACGACGATGAAATTAGGTATATCAATGAAGGACCGTACACGCATCAGGCGTTGGACACAGCTTAAGGGGGGGCGATGATGAAGTTAGGTATTTTAATCAATGAAGGACCGTACACGCATCAGGCGTCGGACACGGCTTATTTGTTCGCCAAGGCCGCGATAGAGAAGGGGCACCAGATTCACCGCGTGTTCTTCTACAACGATGGCGTATACAACTCGAGCCGCCTTACCGAACCGCCCCAGGATGACCGTAATATTGTCAATCGCTGGCAGAAACTGGCCAAGGATAACCATATCGATCTGGTGGTCTGCGTGGCAGCGGCATTGCGCCGTGGCATCAAGGAAGAAAATCTTCAGGCAGGTTTTCGCATCTCCGGCTTGGGCCAATTGATCGAGTCGGGCATTCAGTCGGACCGGCTGGTGACGTTTGGTGATTAACCCGGAATTATCGAGAGGAACAGAATGACCGAAGCAACGGGTGGCATTGAGATGGAAGAAAACACGAGCGGCAAGGTAAAAAAGTTTCTGTACATTAACCGCAAGGCGCCGTACGGGACGATTTATGCCCTGGAATCACTGGAAGTGGTATTGATTGCGGCGGCATTCGATCAGGACGTGAGCCTGGCATTCCTGGATGACGGCGTGTACCAGATCGTCAAGGGTCAGCACACGAAACCGATCGACGTCAAAAATTTCTCCCCCACGTTTCGCGCGCTGGAAGGTTATGACATCGAAAAGCTTTACGTGGAAAAGGAATCGATGGAAGCGCGCGGCCTGAAAGAGGAGGACTTCATCGTTCCCGTGAAGGTTATCGGCACGCAGGAAATGGCCGACCTCATGCAATCGCAAGACGTGGTTTTGAGTTTTTAGAGGAATGATCGATGCTGCATACCGTTAACAAATCGCCTACGGAACGCAATGCCCTGGAGAGCTGCCTCAAGCATCTCAAGAAGGGAAGCGCCGTTCTGCTAATCGAAGACGGTGTCTATGGCGCCCTCAAGGGTACCGTAAGCACCAAACTGGTCGAGCAGACGCTCAAGAATCATCCGATCTATGCGCTTTATCCCGATATTGAAGCACGCGGGATGCAGGACCGGGTCATCGACGGCATCAAGCTGGTTGACTACAGCGGGTTTGTGGACCTGGCGGTGGAATACCCCAGCGTGCAAGCCTGGCTTTAAATATTTTTAATTCTTTAACTGACGAGGAGTGCTCACATGCCTATCACCGTAGCGGGTAAAACCGTTGAAACCGACGAGGAAGGATATCTTGCCAACCGTACCGACTGGAGCGAGGAAATCGCCAAAGAAATGGCCAAGGTCGACAACTGCGATCTGTCGCAAAACCACTGGGAAGTGATCAACTTCCTGCGTGAGTATTATGAGGAATACCAGATTGCGCCCGCCGTGCGCGTGCTAACCAAAGCCATCGGCAAAAAACTCGGACCGGACAAGGGCAACAGCAAGTATCTTTACGAACTGTTCCCCTACGGCCCAGCCAAGCAGGCGTGCAAATACGCCGGCCTGCCCAAGCCGACCGGCTGCGTCTAACTTCTTCTGACAACCCTCGGCAGGGGCTTCTCCCCCGCCGAAACCAGCGGGGTCATCGATGTCGGCTGTGACAGTGATTTATGCGCTGCTCTTTTATGTGGCGACGGCTATCCTCGTCATCGGCGTCGCGCGCAAGATTTTTATCTACGCGCGCACGCCGCAGCCGTTGAAAATCCCTACCACGCCGGCACCGACCACCCGACTGGGAGTGGTCGCGCGCATGGTGCGCGAAGTCACCGTGTTCGAAAGCCTGTTCAAATCCAACAAGTGGACCTGGCTGTTTGGCTGGATATTCCACTTCTGCCTGTTGGTGGAGCTGATCTGGCACCTGCGCTATTTCACCGAGCCGGTGCTGGCGTTCCTGCCGTGGCTGCAATGGTTCATCAACTTCACGGGTTACGGCATGGTCATTGGCCTGCTCGGACTGTGGGGGCGCCGCTTCCTGGTGGACCGCGTGCGTTACATCAGCAGCCCGTCCGATCACCTGATGCTAGCCCTTCTGGTCGGCATCGGCGCCAGCGGCCTGACCATGAAATTTCTCGTTCACACGGATATTGTCGCGCTCAAGGCCTTCGTTCTGGGGCTGATGACCTTTCGCTGGCAGCCTTTGCCGGCTGATCCGGTTTTGCTTGTGCACCTTACATTGGTGGCCACCTTCATGATGGTTTTCCCCGTCAGCAAACTGCTGCACGCGCCGGGCGTTTTCTTCAGCCCCACACGCAACCAGGTCGACAATCCGCGCGAAAAACGCTGGGTCGCCGGCTGGAGCGCCAAAATCGACAACACCAAGGCGACGGGATAACGAACATGGCAAATTTCGAAACACCCGTTCTTGGCGAATATCAGATTCTGCCCCATGTCCATCCGGATACGATGGCGAACAGCAAGCCGTACGTGGCCAAACCGGACATCCAGGCCGGCGTCGGTTTTCCGGGCGAACTGGTGCCGGACTGGGAAAACGTCGCCGTCAAGAAACTGGGTGATCTGGTTTCACAGTCGCGCGCGCTCCAGGTTTTTCTCGACAGCTGCGTAAAATGCGGCGCCTGCACCGATAAGTGCCACTATTATCTCGGCACCTCCGATCCGAAAAATATGCCGGTGGCGCGCCAGGATCTATTGCGCTCGGTATATCGCCGTTATTACACCTTTGCCGGGAAATTCTTCCCCAGGCTTGTCGGCGCGCACGACATGACCAAAGACGTGCTCGACGAGTGGTATACCTATTTTCATCAATGCTCGCAGTGCCGTCGCTGTTCGGTGTTCTGTCCCTACGGCATCGACACCGCCGAGATTTCCATGGCTGCACGTGACGTGATGGACACCGTGGGTCTGGGTCAGAAGTACTCGAACGAAATCATCGGCAAGGTCCACAAGATCGGCAACAACCTGGGGTTGCCCGAGCCGGCGCTCGTGGACACACTTCAGGGTCTCGAGGAAGACGTCAAGGAAGATACCGGCGTGGACGTGAAGTACCCGGTGGACGTCAAAGGCGCCGAGGTGCTGGTCATCACCCCCTCCGCCGACTTCTTCGCCGAACCGCATATCGATGGTCTGATCGGCTACGGGAAAGTATTTCATCAGGCCGGTATTTCCTGGACGCTCTCATCGCACGCGTCCGAGGCTGCCAATTTTTCCATGTTCATCGGCTCGCACGATAACCTGCATCGCGCGGCCATGCGCATCCGCGAGGCGGCGCTCGATCTGGGCGTCAAACGCATCATCGTCGGCGAATGCGGCCATGCTTGGCGCGTGGCCTACAGCTTCTGGAATACGCTCATTGGCCCGTTCGATTTCCTGGACCAGCGCTACCCTATCCCGCAGCATATCTGCGAATTCACCTACGACCTGATCCAGCGCGGCGCGCTCACGCTCGACAAGTCCGCCAACGACGACAGGGTGGTAACCTTCCACGATTCCTGCAACGTGTCACGTGCCTCGCGCATGGGCAATACACCGGGCGGACAGTTCACGATACCGCGCGCGATCATCAAGGCCAGCGTTAACAAGTTTTACGACATGGCGCCGGAGACGATACACGAGAACACCTTCTGCTGCGGCGGCGGCGGTGGATTGCTGACCGACGATTTGATGGAGCTGCGCGTCAAGGGCGCGCAACCGCGCATGCAAGCGCTCAAACAAGTGGTGGATGAATACGGCGTCAATCACGTCGTCGCCATCTGCGCCATTTGCAAGAGCCAGTTCACCAAAGTCCTGCCGTATTATAAATACCCGATGGACATGATCGGCAGCGTGCACGGGCTGGTGAGCCGGGCGATACAGTTGGGCGCCAAAAACTAATATCCATTAATATTTTTGAAACCACAGATGAACGCAGATAAAGAAAAGAGATGGATTTTTTTATCCGTGTTAATCCGTGTTCATCTGTGGTTTTAAATTCTTACCTAAAAGTGTTTTTGACAGGAGATTCGTAATGGCTACTCCCGCAGACAAGGCGAAAGAAGTTAAGGCAGGTTTTACATTCCGCAAATTCAAGGACGATGACCAGGAATGGCCTTCCTTCCAAGCCCGCATTTTCACGGCCGACGAGACTGACAAGTGCCCGACCTACGTGCACAAGACACCACCCTGTCAGGCGAGCTGCCCCTCGGGCGAGGACATTCGCGGCTGGCTGAATATCGTGCGCGGTATCGAAAAACCGCCTAAAGACGTGAAGTGGCAAGAATACGCGTTTCAACGTTCCACCGACGCCAATCCCTTCCCGTCCATGATGGGTCGTGTCTGTCCGGCGCCGTGCCAAACCGGCTGCAATCGCAATGTGGTCGAGGATTATGTCGGCATCAATGCCGTCGAACAATTCATCGGTGACTGGGCGCTCAGCAACAATGTCGCGTTCAAGCCCGCCGAGCAATCCACTGGCAAGAAAGTTGCCATCATCGGCGGTGGACCGGCCGGCTTGGCGGCAGCCTACCAGCTGCGCCGCAAGGGACACGCTGTTACCTTGTTCGACGATCACGACGAACTCGGCGGCATGGCGAAATACGGCGTGCCGGGCTATCGTCTTCCGCGCGAGTCGCTGGACGGTGAAATCAATCGCATCATTAACATGGGCGTAGACGTCAAGCTCAAGACCCGCGTCGGCGTGGATGTACCGATGAAGGACGTGGAAAAACAGCATGACGCCGTCTTGTTCGCCATCGGCTGCAAATCCGGCCGCGCCTTGCCGGTTCCCGGCGCCGACGCCCCGAATTGCATCACTGGCGTGGCCTTCCTCGAGGCCTTCAATCAGGGCCGTCTAAAGGCCGTTTCCGGCCGCGTGGTCGTGATTGGCGGTGGCGACACCTCCATCGACGTGGTCTCCGTGGCGCGCCGTCTGGGATACATCAAGGAAATGGCCGAGACCGAGCGTCCGGAATATATCATCATGGGTCAGACCGCCCACGACGTGGCGGTCACGGCCAAGAAAGAAGGCGCCGAGGTCATGCTGATTTCGCGCCAGCCGGTGGAAAAAATGAACGCCGCCAAACACGAGATCGATGATGCCCAGCGCGAAGGTGTGAACATCCGCGGCTCGCTACAACCATTGAAAGTCATTCTTGACGACAAGGGCCGTGCCAAAGCGTTGCGCGTCGTTGAACTCGACTTCTCGGGCGACAAGGCGGTGGAAAAACCCGGTACCGAGATGGACCTGGAGGCTGACCTGATCGTATCCGCTATCGGCCAGATGGGCGACTTCCGCGGCATGGAAGAGTTCAACAACGGCAAGGGCCTGATCAACTCCGACAAGTTCTACCAGGTACCCGGCAAACCCGGCCACTTCGTGTGCGGCGACATCATTCGTCCGCACTTGCTCACCACCGTGATCGGCCAAGGCTCGATTGCAGCGGAAAGCATCGATCATTACCTCAAGAAGCAGGAAATGAGCAAGCGTCCCAAGGTGGACGTACATCATTTCAACCTGCTGGAAAAACTGCAGGAAGTCGGCCTGACGCCGCAGGCATTCAAACCGGAAGGCCCGGAAAACGAACGTCCGATTGATCGCGGGCGCTGGGGCACTTCGGAACAAGGGAAGTCGGTTGGTGGTTTTGCCGTCCATAACTACGAAGACCGCTCGGATGCCGAAGTATGCCAGTCCAACGAACTGTTCCTCGGACACTTCCAGTACACGCCGCGTCTGAAACGCACCGAGATGGTGCCGGACGCCAACGAAGTCCTGGGCCACTTCAAGGAACGCATGCTCGGCCTGGACGAAAAACAGACCGTGGACGAAGCCAAGCGCTGCATGAGCTGCGGGATGTGCTTCGAATGCGATAACTGCGTGATTTATTGCCCGCAAATCGCGGTCAAGCGCACACCCAAGACGGAATCGACCATGGGGCGTTACGTATACACCGATTACGACCTGTGCATCGGCTGCCACATCTGCGCCGACGTTTGCCCCACCGGCTACATCAAGATGGGCATGGGCGATCACTAAATCCGTTAAGCACAAGAGGTAAGGGGTGAGACGTAAAACAAAACATCTGTTGAGGGTGTTGCCTGCCGTGCTGGCAGTGGGTCTGTTCACCGCCACGATGTCCGTTGCCGCGGAAACGTCCGGTACAAAATCCAATGGCGCCGGCCCGACGGTGAAAATTTACCGCGGCGAGAAGTGCGTGGAGCCGACCGAGGACATGCGACGCAACCACATGAAGTACATCCTGCATCAGCGTGACCAGACGATGCACCAGGGCATCCGCACCACGAAACACAGCCTGAAAAACTGCGTCGATTGTCACGCCGATCCCGTCACCAACAGCGTGCTTGGTCAGGACGGCTTCTGTTCTTCCTGCCATCAGTACGCCTCGGTAAAAATCGACTGCTTCAGCTGTCACACCGACAAGCGCGACAAGAATGTCGTCACCGCTGTACCGGCAATACGCGTGACCAAGGGAGCGCAACCATGAGTCTCAGCCGCCGTGAATTCATCGGTATCGGCACTGCCGCGGTGGCTGGAGCGGCGTTGTCTCCCGGACTGCGTCTGGTCGAACTGGCGCAGGCCCGTTCACCCGATGAGGCCGTCACCAGCCTGCAACGCTGGGGCCTGCTCGTCGACATCAGCAAGTGCAACGACTGTGATGCCTGCGTTACCGCCTGTAGCACGGAGAACGGTTGGTACGGGCACAACCGCCCAACCTCCGACCCACAGTGGATACGCAAGGTCACGCTCAAGGACAAGCAGACCGGATACGTGCAAACCCTGCCGGTCATGTGCCAACATTGCGAGGAACCGCCGTGCGTGGACGTCTGCCCCACCGGCGCCTCGTTCAAGCGCGCCGATGGCATCGTGCTGGTGGACAAACACATCTGTATCGGCTGCCGATACTGCATGATGGCTTGTCCGTACAAGGCACGTTCATTCGTGCACGAAGACACGACCGATCAGAAACCACATGCTCCACGAGGCAAGGGCACCGTCGAGTCCTGCACGCTGTGCGTACACCGTGTCGACGCTGGCACAATTCCCGCCTGCGTCGAGGCCTGCAACAAGGACGGTAACAAGGCGATGATGTTCGGCGACCTCAATGACCCGAACAGCACGATCCACAAACAACTGGCTTCCGTGTCTTCGACCCAGCTGCGCCCGGACCTGAATCTCAGCACCGGTGTACGCTATCGGGGGATCTGACACATGACACATCCACACTTCAGCACCATCGAGGGCCGCAGCATCGGCTTCTACGCCCTATTCGCCATTCTTGGCGTATTTCTGCTCGCCGGCGGTCTGGCCGCGCTGTACATGGAGCACAACGGCCACTGGGTCACCGGCATGTCCAATCAGATCGTGTGGGGCACACCACACGTATTCGCCGTGTTTCTGGTGGTCGCTGCCTCGGGCGCGCTCAACGTCGCCTCGATCGCCTCGGTCTTCGGCCGGCAACTCTATAAACCCCTGACCCGGCTCTCGGGCCTGCTCGCCATCGCCCTACTCGCCGGCGGTCTGGCTGTATTGGTGCTGGATCTGGGACGACCCGACCGGTTGCTCGAGGCCATGATCTATTACAACTTCAAATCCATCTTTGCGTGGAACATCATTCTGTATACCGGCTTCTTCGCCGTGGTCGTTATCTACCTGTGGATGATGATGGAACGCCGCATGAACCAATACACCAAATCGGCCGGCCTTTTCGCCTTTATCTGGCGCCTCACTCTCACCACCGGTACCGGCTCGATCTTTGGCTTTCTGGTGGCGCGTGACGCCTACGACACGGCCGTGATTGCCCCCATGTTCATCATCATGTCCTTCTCCTATGGTCTGGCTATTTTCATGGTCGTGTTAGTGGCGGCCATGCGCTGGTCGGGACGGGAACTGGGCGACGTAGTATTCGGACGCCTGCGCAATCTGCTCGGGGTGTTCGTTGCCGCCGTGCTTTATTTCGTTAGCGTCTACCACCTGACGAACCTGTATATCACCCAGCGTCATGGCATTGAAGGTTTTCTTCTGTTGCATGGCGGCGTTTACACAAAAATATTCTGGATCGGTCAGATTACGCTGGGCAGCGTGATCCCTCTCGTCATCCTTTTCTCGCGTATCGGAAAATCACGCGCCATGGTGGTGCTGGCATCACTTCTCATCGTTTTCGGTGGTCTGGCACAGATGTATGTCACCATCATCGGCGGGCAGGCTTACCCCATGCCGCTCGTTCCAGGCAAGGAAATCAGCAGCAGTTTCTTTGACGGTGTTGTGGCCAGTTATGCGCCCAGCCTGCCCGAGGCAGCCCTCGGTTTTGGCGGCCTGGCGTTGGCGCTGGCCATGGTGGTCGTGGCCCTGAAGTTGCTCCCGTTCCTGCCGAACAGCCTGTCGGACGCCGACGCGGACCCGCATCACTCAGTCGCGGCCTGATTTTTAATATTTTTGAAACCGCCGATAAACGCTGATTAACGCAGATCTAAAAACACGAATCCTGTATCAATTGATCAGAGTTTTTGATCCGCGTTCATCTGCGGTTCCAACCAACAAATAAAGGTGAGTGCATGAACAGGCTGCTCATCTCCGCCGCACACAAATCCTCCGGCAAAACCACGCTGAGCATCGGCTTGTGTACCGCCTTGCGCCAACGCGGTCTTGTCGTACAGCCTTTCAAGAAAGGCCCCGATTTTATCGACCCTATGTGGCTGACCCTGGCGACCGGCCGCGATTGCCACAATCTCGATTTTTTCCTCATGAGCCGCGAGGAAATCCTGCGTACATTTTCGGCCCGCTCCCAAGGTTCAGACATTTCGCTGATAGAAGGCAACAAGGGGCTGTACGACGGCCTGAACCTCGACGGCAGTAACAGCAACGCGGCACTGGCCACCCTTCTGAAAATCCCCGTGGTATTGGTCATCGATGCGCGCGGCATGACCCGCGGTATCGCCCCGCTGATCCTGGGCTACCAGGCGTTCGACAAAAATATTCGCATCGCTGGCGTCATTCTTAACCAGCTCGGCGGCTCGCGTCATGAGGCCAAGTTGCGCGCCGTCATCGAACACTATACGGATACTCCGGTGCTGGGTGCGGTACACCACGATGACCGCCTGACCATTGTCGAGCGACATCTCGGATTGATGCCCAGTAACGAGGCCACCGAGGCCAGAGTCAAGGTCGATGCCATCGCCGCCGTGATCGCCAGCTCGGTTGAGCTCGACCGCCTGCTGGCCATTTCTTCCGAAGCACCAACACTCGAGAGCTCCAAGCTTTCCGGAGCGTCGCCGGTGGCGTCTGCGTCCGACGTGCGCATCGGTATTGCGCGCGACGCCGCTTTTGCCTTCTATTATCCTGGCGATCTCGAGGCGCTGCGCGCCGCAGGCGCGGAACTCGTGCCGATCGACACGCTGCGCGATGGAGAATTGCCGGAAGTGGATGCCTTGCTTATCGGTGGTGGTTTCCCTGAAATATTCATGCAACAACTGGAGGCCAACGTCTCCCTGCGTCAGCATATCCGTCAGGCTATCGAGGCCGGTATGCCGGCCTACGCGGAATGCGGCGGATTAATGTATCTCTCGCGCAGCCTCTCCTGGCAAGGCAAGCGCTGCGAAATGGCGGGCGTGATCCCGGGCGATGTCGTGATGCATGGCCGCCCCATGGGACGCGGTTATGTCGTGCTGCGCGAATCCGGCCGAGGCCTGTGGCCGGTGACAGGAGCAGGGCAAACACCGGTTGAAATCCATGCACACGAGTTTCATTACTCCAGTCTGGAGAATCTCCCGTCAGATACGGTGTATGCCTATGATGTGCTACGCGGGGCCGGTATCGATGGCAAACACGACGGTATTATCCATAAGAACCTGTTCGCCTGTTATGCACATCAGCGTGATCTGGAAAAAAATCATTGGGCTGCCCGCTTCGTCGATTTCATTCGCCAGCGTCGGGGGACAGCCGCTAAACAGAAACGGGCGCATTGAACGTCGCGCGATGCCATCGTCATCTTCTGCCTGAGGACATATTCATGATCAAAATTACTCCGGAAGCCGCGGCACAGGTACGCCAATCGGCTGAACACAGCAATGCACAGAACATGTCCCTGCGTATTGCGGTACGCAGACAGGAAGATGGTTCGTTCGTCTACGGTTTGGGGTTTGATGACGAGGCTACCGATGATACGCATTTCGTGTCCGAGGGAATCGACGTGCTCATCTCCAATTCCAGCAAGGACCTGATCACAGGCGCCACGCTGGATTTTGTTGAGATCAACCCTGGCGAGCATCAGTTTATCTTCATCAACCCCAACGACCCGGCGCATGCCGCCTCACCCCCGGCCGACGGTCAGGCGTGACACGGGCCCGGGCCTGCGTCTCTTGAGCGGGCATTTCTTCTGCTCGATCGTTGGCATACAGCCATACTGATCGGCAGGCGCCCACGGAATGTGCGGGTTTACCGTTATCCAACTGGACGCCATCCGGCGCCAAGGCTAATCTATCTAATGTTCAAAGGTTTCCCGCCGCTCACGGATGCGGCGAATATATGAGCGCTTCTCCGGAACAGGCAGGACCCGGATCCTCCCGGCCAGCCACGTTAACGATACCGCCCGCGATGGGCTGGCAGCGAATGACGTATAGGCTTTTCCTGAATCGTTTGTCCTTGCCGATGCTTGGTCTGGCATTGGTCTTTGCCGGCGTGGGCGTGGAAGCTTTCATTATTCCCGCCTATCCGCAACATGCCAATACGCTTTATCCCCTGCTGGGTCTGCTGATGCTGGCGGGCATCGCGCTGATCTGGCTCATCATTGTGCGCATGCGCCGCGAACTCGTGGAACCCTTGTTACACTTGCGGAATTGGTCATTGCGTGTGCGCGGCGGCAATCTCTCGGCTCGCATCCCGGTTCCTGAAAACGGCGAATTTCGCGAACTGGCACAGAATATCAACCGCCAGAGCGATAAACTCAAATCGCTGACCATGGAAATGGATTCTCACGTACGCGCCCAAACCGTGCGGCTGGCGCGTAAAACACAGTCACTGGATATTCTTTACGACGTCGCCTCAAGCCTCAGCCAACCGGGAGATCTCGATAAACTGCTGGAAAGTTTTCTCGACACCTTCATCGAGCTAGTGGATGCCCGCGCCGCGACGGTGCGCCTGCTCACGGACAACGGCCAGACACGTCTCGTCGCCAGTCGTGGCCTGTCGGCGGAGGTGGTGGAGAAAGATCGCTCGATGGATACCAGCCTGTGCCAGTGCGGCTGGGCCGCCAAAGAAGGCGGCATACGCATCCAGCGCGGAACCCATCCCTGCGCCAAATTGCTGGGCACACCGATGCTGAAACGCGACTGCCAGGAATTTGTCGTGGTGCCGGTCACTTACCAGGACCGTATCGTGGGTGTGTACAACCTGTTCCTCGACCGGCCGATGTCGGCGCTGGGCGAGGATATCCATGACCTGCTGAACAGCGTCGGCAAGCACCTCGGCCTCGCGCTCGAAAAATCCCGGCTCGATAACCAGGCACGGCAGATTGCCATCATGGAAGAACGCAATATCATTGGCAACGAATTGCATGATTCGCTGGCCCAGGGACTGGTCAGTATGCGTCTGCAAGTCAAAATGCTCGGCGAATCCCTGCACAAAAAAGACCTGCGCGTCTCGCAAAGCGAGGTCCGCCACCTGCGAACCGCCATCGAGGAGGCGCATGTCAGCCTGCGCGAACTGCTGGCTAATTATCGGTTGAGAATCGATGAGCGCGGTCTGGTGCCCGCCGTGGCCGGCATGGTGGAGCGCTTCAGCCAGGAAACCGGTATCAATGTCTATTTTCACAACGAATGCTGGAAACTCAATCTAACGCCGCTCCAGGAAAGCCAGATTTTCCACATCGTCAAAGAAGCCCTGTCGAATATCCGCAAGCACAGTCATGCCTGCAACGCCCGCATTCTGCTCACCAATGACAGCCGCGCGGAAATCTATACCCTGCTGATCGAGGACGATGGCGAAGGTATCGCGCCTGTTTCCGAAGCGCTGCCCGGCGAACACATCGGACTTTCCGTCATGCGTGAACGCGCAGAACGTCTTCCGGGCGAGCTCTCCATTGAAAGCGAGCCCGGCGAAGGCACGCGTATTGTGCTATCGTTCCCGCTCGCACCGCGCCAAGCCGCCGCGGCAAAATAACAGAACAAGGGGAATCCGGATTGCGCGTTCTGCTGATCGATGATCATGCCCTGGTCCGCAAGGGCCTCGAGGAACTGCTGCAGAGCCGGGGCGTGGAAGTCGTGACATCCGTGGGCAGCGGCGAGGAAGGCATCAAGCAGGCGCTGGCGCTCACGCCGGACGTCATTCTGCTGGACATCAAAATGCCCGGGATGAACGGCATTGAAACTCTCGAAAAACTGCGGGCCAGCAATGTCACGGTGCCGATACTCATGCTGACCATGAGCCGCGACGATGCCGATCTGCGCGCCGCCCTGCGCGGCGGTGCCGAGGGTTATCTACTCAAGGACATGGACCCCGAAGACCTGGTGCCGGCGTTGGAGGCCGCCCTGCGCGGCGACAACGTGGTCGCCAAGGAAATGGTGGGAACGCTCGCGCGCATCGTGCAGGGCCAGAGAAACGAACCGCCCCAACGCTCCGCTGCGCCGCTTTCAGAACTTACCCCGCGCGAGATGGAGATTCTAAGTCACGTCGCGGAAGGTCAGAGCAACAAGATGATTGCCCGCGATCTGAATATCACGGACGGCACCGTCAAGCTTCACGTCAAGGCCATCCTGCGCAAACTGGGAGTGCATTCGCGCGTCGAGGCCGCGGTCATCGCGGTCGAACAGGGTCTGGGGCGGAAGAAAGCAAATGATTCTTGAAACCACGGATGGACACAGATAAACACTGATTAAACAAAGAAACCTGCGCGTTTTGATTTTCTATCTGTGTTAATCCGTGTTCATCTGTGGTTACATAAAAAAAATCAGTTCGCGGCGGTGGGCTCGAACCAGCGTAGCCGACCGTGCAGTTCCACCACGTCTCCCACAATGATCAAGGTCGGCGCCTTCACCTGCGCCTTCTCTACCAAGGCCGGTAATGTCGCCAGATCGGCGGTAAGCACGCGTTGATGGCGCGTCGTGCCCTGCTGCACCAACGCCGCCAAAGTAGTCGACGGCATGCCATGGCGTACGAGTTCGCGGCAGATGGTCTCGATGCCGTGCAATCCCATGTAGAAAACAATGGTCTGATCCGGCTGCACCAGCGCCTTCCAGTTCAAATTGACGGTTCCATCCTGCAAGTGCCCGGTCACGAACACGACTGACTGGGCGTAGTCGCGGTGCGTGAGTGGAATGCCGGCGTAAGCGGCGCATCCGGCGGCTGCCGTGATACCGGGCACCACCTGAAACGGAATGCCCTCGGCTGCCAGCGTGTCAATCTCCTCGCCGCCGCGGCCAAAGATGAAAGGATCGCCGCCCTTGAGACGCACCACACGCTTGCCCTCCTTGGCCAGTCGCACCAGCAAATGATTGATGTTTTCCTGAGGGATCGCATGGTTGTCGCGTTCCTTGCCGGCGTAAATACGTTCAGCATCGCGTCGCACCAGATCCAGTACCGCCGGCGACACCAGCCGATCGTAGACAACCACGTCCGCCTGCTGCATCAAGCGTAGCGCGCGAAACGTAAGCAAATCGGGATCGCCCGGCCCTCCACCGACCAGATAGACTTCGCCGACCGGGGGCTTGTTCCCATCAACGGAATCAAGTCTTTCCTGTAGCGCTTTCTCCGCGGCCTTGTCCTGCCCGGAATAAACCAGCTCGGCGATACGGCCCTGCAACACCTCTTCCCAGAATTGCCGGCGACGTGGCGGATGTTTGAACGTCTGCTTGACCTTGTCTCGGAACGCGGCCACCAGCTTGGCCAGCCTTCCATATCCGGTGGGAATCAGCGTTTCCAGCCGCGCGCGAATCAGGCGCGCCAATACCGGAGAACGCCCTCCGGTGGAAACCGCGATGGTAACGGGTGAACGGTCGATGATGGATGGCATGATGAACGTGCACAGATCCGGCTGATCCACGACATTCACCGGGACACCGCGCTCCTTGGCGACCTCGGAAACATGGCGGTTGACCGAGGCATCGTCAGTCGCCGCGATCACGAGCACGCAACCTTCCAGCATCTCTGGGCGGAATTCCTGCGTGACATGCCTGATCTTCGCCTCATCTGCCCAACGACGGAGTGTTTCCCCCAACTCCGGGGCATACACGCTTACCTGGGCTCCGGCATCCAGCAACAGGAATATCTTGCGAGACGCCACCTCTCCACCGCCGATAACTACGCAGGGGCGTTTCTTGAGATTGAGGAAAATCGGGAGAAAATCCATGTTCGAATTATACCTCGGATTCTCGGCCCAACATCTCGCGGTTATATTGCTTCAGTGATATTCATGAAGTGATGGAGAGGAAAATACACGGGAAAAATATGGCGGAGGGGGTGAGATTCGAACTCACGAGGAGCGTAAGCCCCTGCCAGTTTTCAAGACTGGTGCCTTAAACCGCTCGGCCACCCCTCCGGATCAATCGAGGCGCAAGAATAACCTATAGCAGATTACCGAACCATATCGGGGAAAGGTCGAAAATCCAATCAGTCATTTGCTGGGAACCGTCTTTTCAATAACGGGTCGTTCATCGCTATCGAAGTGCAAATGAATCACCCGGCTGACATTGAGAAGGCGTATAGCTTCCAATGAAAGATGCATGGCCTCGGCCATCTGGACCTTGGTGACGTGCGGCGGAGGGACAGTGCGTCGGTTGTGCTGGCCGTAACGTCTCAGATTCCACATCACCCACAAGGTCAGCGACAACCACATGACAAATATGGCAGAACCGTAATTCACCAGTTGTCCGGCGAAGGCTTGGTAACCGCCGAGGGTGATCATGCGATCAACAAAAAGATAGATGCCGATATACCACAACAGCAGGCTCAGTAAGGGGGTCACCAGGTAGACCCAAAGCCCCCAGAAGATAACCGTGATGAACAACTCTGCCACACGACGCGAGAAAATCATGATCGGGTGGTCGAGAAAATAATGTCGTTGATTGGCGCCCGGTCGCGCCCACAGGAAAAGGTCGCGCAAGCGGCGCTTGGGGCTGCGCCAGACGGCGTAGTGGGTCTTGCCATACTTGTATATGCCCTTAGGCACCGCCACCACGGTGGACGCCGCGCTGATGATCCAGTAAATCGCCGGATACCAGATGGCCCAGAACAGATAACGTATCAGACCGCGCCGCTCATAGAAGCTGTCCAATATCAGACCGATGGTAAACTGGGACAGGCAGGTAAAGGCCAGAATCACGCCGGTCCACCCGGGAATCAGCGTCTGCACGGCAAGTGTTGCAGGCCAGTCTGCGGGAAAATAATTCGTACCGGCCCAGCAAAGCACGGTAAATGCAAATGCATAACACCACGCGACACCGATCCAATATTCCACGTAAACCGTCCACATGCGGCGGCTGGTCCAATGAAACATTTTTCTGGAATACCTGAGCGCAGCTTCCACCCCGCCCTGCGCCCAGCGCAAACGCTGTTTCCATAGAGCACGCAGACTTTCCGGCACCAATATCCACGTCAGCGCATGCGGCTCATACCGAATGTCCCAATAATTGAGCTGGAGCTTCCAGCTGATATCGATATCCTCCGTCACCGTGCCGGGCGACCAGTAACCGACAGAATGAACCGCAGCGCGACGGAAACACGTATTCACACCGGAGACGGTAAAAATGCGCCCCAACTTGCGCTGAGTGCGCTTGATCATCCCGACGATGGCAGAAAATTCACCGATCTGGATGCGCGCGAGTAGACTGGCGCGATTGACGACGCGCGGATTGCCCGTCACCGCGCCAACACGCGGGCCATCGAGAAAATGCTGCATCATCCAGAAAAGCGCGTCCCTGTCCAGCAGAGCATCAGCGTCAATACACATCAGGAATTCAGACGAGCTGGCAACGGCACCGGCCTTGAGAGCCATGGCCTTGCCCATATTTTTTGTCAGTGACACCACGCGCAATAGTTCTATCTTCCCGGTTAATTCTTCCAGAATTTCACCGGTACGGTCAGTGCTGCCATCGTTTATGGCAATGATCTCGAAATTGGGATAGCGGTTATAGGAAAGCTGGATAAGGGCGTCACGGATGACTACCTCTTCATTATGGCACGGAACCAGAATCGCTACGCGAGGATAAACATCCAGTTTTGGCGTCTCTCTCTCCTGACGCTCACGACGTATGAAAAATATGATTGCCCCCATCATCCAGAAAATGGACATGAACAGCGGGTAGAAGAAAACAAAGAAAAAGAGATACTCCATCACTACTTCTCCCCTGCCTCGTGGAGTTTAGCGCTCATCTCGGGAGCAACGATCTGAAACGCCGGTTTCGAAGCGACATAGTCATCTGGTGAATAACCGTAATGGTTAACTCCCAGTTCTCGCAGCATGTGCAAGCGTGCCGCCAGCTCGTGATCGTCAACATTGCCGGAGCGATCCAGGAGCACCAGAACCCGCGGCGCCGCTTTCTTCGAATTCTCTATGCCAGCCTCCATGGTCGACCGGGAAAGACCGGGATCCATTCGCAATAGGCTGAAATCGTAATTTCGGACCGGTAGCGAGACGTTGTCGGCGCCGAATTTCAGCACGGGATTGAAATAAGTCAAAACACGTCGCAGGCGCGATTCCATCTCCGGATCGGAGGGAGTTTCGAATACCACTCCACTGAACCAGTTCAGCCGCGCCAGATCGGCGTACAAATCGTCGACGTCCTTGGCAGGTAACGATGCCGGCAATCTAAGATAAATGTTCTGGATTCGCAGGCGCGTCAGTATCTGGTGCAAAATCCTGTTGAGCACATCGGCCGTGACAGGCACCTGGCGGTTGAAGAAGAATGCCGCGCGACGGTCCGCCGTGAAAGGTGACATTACGACGGTGGTAGCATGAAACAGCTGTAATCGGTCCAGCAGACGGGAAAGCAATTCTTCCTGCCTGGCTTGTGGCTGTTCCATGAACGCATCGAGGCTGAACTCGACCACGCGCTGGTCCGCCGCACGGTATTTATACTGCAAATCGTCGACAAAACTCGCGAGAGAAGTCGTATTGCGCATGATGGTACGCTTGATACGCGGCAATTGTTCTGAAGACGTGGGGCCGTTTTCCAACGTTAAATAAAAATGGATTCCTGCCTTGGTTTTCTCCTCCACCAAGACCTGGTCGTAGTAGCCATATGGCCAGGCTATGGCGCGTGGTGTAAAACCCATGTGACGCCGAAACTCGGAAACGGATTGTGTCAGATCGTCGCGGATACGCTGGCGAAATTCCGTCTCGCTCTCGTAACGATGCTTTTCCACATCGTATCGTCGAGTGATGGTGGCGGGCGCTTCGTTGCCCTGCGGGTTGGAGGGAATACCACGATGAAGATCATGACTGTGCGAAATAATTTCAACCGAAGGGTTGTTTCGCAGCTTACGCAGGTCTTCCCAAGTCATTAGCTTGCCCTGGTACTCCGGGGGCACACGCGAACCGTCGGCCCAAGCCCCCACCACGCTCACCACGGATGGAAAACCGTATATCTTCAGTAGCGGTACCACGAACTCGGCATAACTGCGCAAGGCATCGTCGAAGGTCAAGAGCACCGGTTTCTCCGGCAACGTGGTTTTCCCCTGGCTTGCCTTCGCCAATAAATCGAGACTGATCGGGTGATAGCCGTTCTGCCTGAGGTAGTCCATCTGGGCGACAAACAGGGAACGGCTGACGCTGTAAGATTCGCGTCCCGGATCGGGGACCACGTCATGATAGACGAGTGTTGTGAGCTCGGATGCCTGGGCAAACGACAACGCCATGCCCAACCAGAGGAAGGCCACCCATCTCGCAATCCTGATCAAAAGAGCCATCGGAAGGCGGCGTTCAGAGAGGTTTCAAATTCACCCGCGCCATCATAGACACGGCGGCCATATCCGGCACCTACTGTCAGCGCCGTACGCTCTGTAAAGTCGTAGTCCTGCTCATAGCGCACGCCCCAGATGCCATGATTGGTAAAACCTTGCTGGTCATAAATACCGGCACTCAGATAGAGATGATCCACATGGCGGTGGAAGCGCGTTGCAAGAATAAAATCGGTCTTATGCAACACGGATACACTTTGGTCGCGGGAAGGATTGAAATAGACTGTATTGGCCAGCGTGTTGTCTGATTGATAAAGTTCGAGAAATACCCGCTGTTCGCGTCTAGGCTGTAGTTCGTACGCATAACCCAGGGACGTAAACAGCGTCGAACGCCTGTTGGTATCCGAGAAATCGTAACGTGAAACAGAAGCGGCCCAGGACCAGCGATAATCATTGGTGTGAAAATCCGTGAAAATATTGGTGTACTTCGCTTCGATTAACTGCGCCTTGGCGCGCAGGGGAATATCCTCGGCAAAGCTGGTGTGTGAAGCACCGAATCGCCACAAATCATTGGGCAAATAAATCACGCTTGTCAGACTCCCGCCTTGTCCTCCGCGGTGAATGTCACCAGAGAACTCTTGCGTAACGACGAGGTTGAACGGAAATTCGTACTCGATTCCTGCTCCCAAGCGATTCTGTTTCCCACTCTGAAGATCATCGAATCCCGAACGGGACATGGCCTGACGCACGTATACATGGGTACGGTCCGCGAGCTTGCGCGTCAGCCGCGCGCCCCACAGCCATTCGCGCTTGCCTTGGTCGGAATCGTTCGTGCTGACCTCGAGCCGCAATTCATTCAGAAATATGGCGTCGCGCTTTACCAGGGCCGCGGCATAGGCAGAAGCCAGACTCTTGTCGTCCGGCCAGCGTTTCTGGCCGGCATCGAGAAGCAATATAGCTTCGTTAATGCGGCCAACCTCAATCAGGCATTCACTAATCGGAAGAATATAAAAAGACTCAGGGTCGGGATAATCACGGAGCCGCTCATGGCGCCTGACGGCGGCACGGCAGTTGCCCTTCCACGCGGTAATGACAACAATGTCCCTCTCGACGAAATAATTGCCGGGATATTTCGCAAGCAGCGTCGCGAGCACGTCCAGTGCTTCATCGTAGTGCCCATCGCGCGCCAGCAGCACGCCGCGTTGATGCTCGTTATCCAGCTCAAGCGCGCTTTCACCGACCGGTTCCGCGCGGCAAGGGCTGATGAGCAGCAGGAGAAAAAGAAGCGGCAGCCGCCGTCTGATGTGCGCCCCCAATACCATCCTCTACGAACCTCTTGTAATTTGCCATCATTATACCCAACACCGGCGACGGCTTCTGCGCCGCGAACCGCGGAATTCAAGGGGTTTTACGCGAATCAGGGGCGCAAGCTCTCCACTCCGTTCATATAAGCGCGAAGCGCGGAGGGAACGCTGATGGTTCCATCCGCCTGTTGATAATTTTCCATAATCGCCACGAGCGTGCGCCCCACGGCAAGACCGGAGCCATTCAGCGTATGCACCAGTTCCGGTTTTCCAGTCTCGGGATTACGCCAACGTGCCTGCATACGTCGCGCTTGAAAATCCTCGAAGTTGCTGCACGAGGATATCTCGCGGTATTTCTTTTGGCCCGGCAACCATACCTCGATGTCATAAGTCTTGGTGGCCGAAAAGCCCATGTCACCGGTGCACAGCGTCATGACCCGATACGGAAGTTCAAGACGTTGCAAAACCGTCTCCGCGTGATTCGTCAGCTCTTCCAGGGCTTGATACGAATCCTGCGGACGCACGACCTGTACCAGCTCCACTTTTTCGAATTGATGCTGGCGGATCATGCCGCGCGTATCCTTGCCGTAGGAACCGGCCTCGCTGCGGAAGCACGGCGTGTGGCACGCAAACTTGCGCGGCATGTCATTGGCTTCGACAATGACATCGCGCACGATGTTCGTAACCGGCACCTCGGCGGTCGGGATCAGGTAAAAATTCCGAAATCTCGCGCTCACAGAATCAACGCTACGACCGGTGAGTTCTTTTCCAGATACCCTATCATCGAAAATTCCGGTCGGCACCCTGAACAAATCTTCCTCGAATTTTGGCAACTGTCCTGTACCACGCAGGCTTTCTGCATTTACCAAGTACGGTACATAGATCTCGGTATAGCCGTGCTCCTGCGTGTGCAGGTCGAGCATGAACTGGATCAGCGCCCGGTGTAGGCGCGCCAGCGGTCCATTCATGACCACGAAACGCGCGCCGGTGATCTTGGCGGCAACGTCGAAATCCATCATGCCGAGCTGCGCACCGATGTCCACGTGATCCCTGGGCGTGAAACTGAACTGGCGCGGGCTTCCCCAACGCCGCATCTCCTTGTTATCGTTTTCGTCCCTACCATCGGGAACGCTGGCGTGCGGAACATTGGGAATGGCGAGCACGACTTCAATGAGCTCGGCCTGGATCTGCTCGAGTTCCGTTTCCGCCTGCTTGAGCGCCGCGCCGGTGTCGGCCACTTCTTGCATCAGCTTCGCGGTATCCTCGCCTTTCGACTTAGCAATACCGATCGCCTTCGACTTGGCGTTGCGATCCTGCTGGAACTGTTGCGCGATCACCTGTACGCGTTTGCGCTTTTCTTCGATCGTCGCGAGAGCCTGCGTGTCCAGGCGGCAACCACGGCGGCCAAGCTGGCGTGCCACTTCATCAAGATTGGTACGGAGTAATTTTGGATCGAGCATTTTGTAATGATACTTGTGAATCGAGCGGCAAATCAGCTCTCGTTCACGTGCGCGCTCCACGAAACGACGTGTCCGGGCGGAAGCATCTTTCTGAGATGCGTCAGGATGCGTTTTACCTTTTCCGGTTTATCGAAAAACTCGATGACCAGGGGCAGGTCAAGTGAGAGGTCCAGCAATGAAGAGGAATGCACCACACCGGAACGGCCGAAACCGGAGATACCACGGAACACCGTCACCCCACGCACCTTTTCCTCGTCGTGCAGCTTAGCAAGCAGTGTTTTCTGCAGCTCGCCGGTTTCAGTCAGATAGATTCGCACCATAATGATTTCGCTCATTGTCATACCTGCCTCCCCAGCATCACGCCGATCCAGGTGGCGCCGACGCATAGCACCAGACTTCCGCTCATGTTCGCCACGGCTTTGAACCAGGCTCCCTGCTCAATGAGATTGAATGTTTCGATGGAAAACGACGAAAACGTGGTAAAACCACCCAGGACGCCAATAAGAATTCCGGCACGAAGCACCGGGTTGTCGCTCAGTCGGTCGATGAAAAGCACGAACAGAAAACCCATGATCAGGCATCCCAGTACATTCACGGCCAAGGTACCATAAGGAAACGACCGATCCGCGAATGTATGCACCCAGTTCGACATCCAGAAACGCAATAGACTTCCCGCTGCGCCGCCCGCGGCTATCGCCAGCACCTGTCTCATGGGAATGTGCGCCTCACGGGTGGCAAGATCTATATTTTTCTCACGAGCCGGAATTGGCCTTATCGTACCAGTACTTCGCCTGCTTTGGATCGGCCGCCAAACCGAATCTGCCTTCTTCGTAGGCTTGCGCCAGCACTTTTTGTGCGCGTTTCTGACCGTTATTGGCGGCTTTGCGGAGCCAGGACAAAGCCGCACTTTCGTCTTTTTTCGTGCCAAAACCATAGGCATAACCCACCGCGAGGCGGTACTGGCTTTCGGCATCGCCCTTCTCCGCCGCTGGGCGATACCATTTGATCGCCGTGGTGAAATCCCGTTCTACGCCCCGGCCTTTTTCGTATAGCTTGCCCATGCCGCGCTGCGCTTGTATATCGCCCTTTTCCGCCAGCGGCTGCCAGATGCGGCGCGCCTTATCATAGGCGCCAGCGTCATAGGCCGCCGAACCGGTTTCATAATTGGGACCAACTGACGCCGAAGCGAGATCGGGAGCTGGCGTGGATGTCGTCGGTGGCATCAAGGCAACACCGCCGGCCAGTGCCAGCGATGACGCCGCCCAAAACACTGCGCCAATCGTTGTCTGTTTAATATTTATTATCATGTCGCATGTCGAAAAATTCATTTACTCGTCTTCTCGAGTTTCTTTTTTTCCGCCTTGACCGCCGACTCACGGGCTTTCCGGTCGAGTTCTTTCAGGTGCGTCAGACGCTCGGCAATTTTACCCTCCAATCCCTGTTCCGTGGGAAAATAATACTGCCGTTTTCCCAATTCCCGCGGAAAATAGCTTTCGCCAGCCGCGTAGGCCTCGGCCTCATCATGCGCGTAGCGGTAACCCTTGGCATAGCCCAGCTCCTTCATCAACTTGGTGGGGGCATTGCGCAGATGCAGCGGGACTTCAAGCGATCCGCGCTCACTCGCGTCTTTCATCGCCGCCCCCATGGCCATGTACACGGCATTACTTTTCGGAGCACAAGCCATGTATACGACGGCTTGCGCGATCGCAAGTTCTCCTTCCGGGCTGCCCAAGCGCTCCTGCACATCCCAAGCATTGAGCGCAATCTGTAGTGCCCGAGGGTCGGCGTTGCCGATGTCCTCGGATGCCATGTGCACCACCCGGCGCGCGATATAAAGCGGGTCGCAACCGCCGTCGAGCATGCGCGCGAACCAATATAATGTGGCATCCGGGTCGGAACCGCGCACCGATTTGTGCAGCGCTGAAATCTGGTCGTAAAACGCCTCGCCCTGCTTGTCGAAGCGACGCACTCCACCAGTGATGACGTCCTTGATCAGGTCTATGGTAATGACCTGCTTACCGTCCTGTTTTATGGAAAGGTCGGCCGCCATCTCCAGCAAATTTAGCGCACGACGTGCATCGCCATCAGCCGCCTGCGCCAGCAGATCGCGCGCCTCGCCCGGCATTTCCAATTGCTGCGAACCCACGCCCAATGGCTCGTCTTCAATGGCCCGATCGATGACTTGGCGAACCTCTTCCGCCGTCAGTGCCTTGAGTACGTAAACACGTGCGCGTGACAGCAGCGCGTTGTTCAGCTCGAAAGATGGGTTCTCCGTGGTAGCGCCGATGAAGGTCAGCGTGCCGTCCTCGACGTAGGGCAGAAAACCATCCTGCTGCGCCTTGTTAAAACGGTGCACCTCGTCCACGAACAGGACCGTGGGATGACCTTCAGCGCGCACCTGTCTGGCTGTTTCGACGGCCGCGCGGATTTCCTTTACGCCGGCAAAAACGGCAGAGATGGCAATGAAATGTGCCTGGGTGCGATGCGCGATCAAGCGTGCCAGCGTGGTCTTGCCGGTGCCAGGCGGACCCCAAAAGATCATGGAATGCAGGATGCCGGCTTCGATGGCCTGTCGCAGCGGTTTGCCCGGCGCGAGTAAATGCGACTGGCCATAGAAATCCTCCAGTCGCTGCGGTCGCATGCGATCCGCCAGCGGTTGCCACGGCATGGAATGGTTTTCCGGAAACAGGTCTGGCATCGCCATGATCGGCCTCTTCTGGCGGGCGCGTGACGGGTCGGTCGATCAACGGCGGATAAACCGCCTATTCGCCCACCACATCCACGCCTGCGGGTGGCGTGAAACTAAAACGAGTTGACTCAATCCGTACATTCTCTCTGGGAGAATCGAGCGTTATGCGCGTCATATGTCCGAAACCGTCGACCATCTCCAGAGCCCGGAGTTTGCCTTGCATAAATCCGATGCGGATATCCTCATAGCCGCTGTCCTTGTGTTTCGGCGTCAGCTGTACCCACTCGAGGTCGTTCTGCGCGCTGAGCGACTTGATCGTGAAATTGTCGTCCAGCCGGCCCTTGCCGGCAAGCAGCATGGCCGGCGTATCGCCGAGGCCGCCCGATAACAACCGCACGGTCACCTGTTGCAGGCCTGCATCGTAGACCCAGATGCGCTTGCCATCGGCCACAATCTGCTGCTTGTAGGGTTTTTCGTAATCCCAGCAGAATTTATTCGGTCGCTCGATCCAGAGCGTGCCGGAAGATTCCTGGACCGGGCTGCGCTGTTCGTCGAGCACCACCTGACTGAAGCGGGCGCTAAAACTGTTCACCTCGTTGAAAAACCGGCGCAAGCTGTCCGTGCCGGACTTGGAATTACTCGCGGCATGGGCAAATCCCGTCAAAAACAGGATAGGAAATAAAATCAGAAAACGCTTCATGCGTTCGTGAACAGGTTTGGGTCAGCCGACGCGTGGCGATGGCGGCGCCAGCACTTCGCGGCTGCCATTGGGTTGCAGCGGTCCAACAACACCGGAGCGCTCCATGTCTTCAATCAGGCGCGCGGCGCGGTTGTAACCGATACGCAGCCGGCGCTGAACACCCGAGATGGAAGCGCGCCGTGTTTCGGTCACGATCTTGAGCGCCTCATCGTATAGCGGATCGGACTCGCCATTCCCGCCACCCTCGCCATTCCCGCCCACCTGCAGAAAACCCTGATCATTCACGCCGGTGTCGCCGACAAGAATCTGCTCGTCGTAAACAGGCTCGCCACTTTTCTTCAAAAAGCTGGTAACTTTGTGTACCTCGTGATCGGCCACGAATGCCCCATGCACGCGTTGCAGCGGCTGGCCCGTGCTGAGATAGAGCATGTCGCCGCTTCCCAGTAATTGCTCGGCACCCATCTGGTCCAGCACCGTGCGCGAGTCGACGCGTGCCGACATCTGAAAGGCAACACGCGTCGGGATGTTCGCCTTCACCAGGCCGGTAATGACATCGACGGAAGGACGTTGTGTCGCTAAAACCAGATGCAACCCAGCAGCGCGCGCCTTCTGTGCCAGCCGCGTGATGAGTTCCTCCACTTTCTTGCCGACGACCATCATCAGATCCGCCAGCTCATCCACGATGATCACGATCAGCGGCAATGATTTGAGTTCCGCCGCCTCTTCGCCCGGTTGCGCCAGCGGATCCATGACAGGCTTGCCGGCCTCCTGCGCGTCCTTGATCTTGCGGTTATAGCCCGCGAGATTGCGCACGCCGAGCGCGGCCATCAAACGATAACGCCGCTCCATCTCGGCGATGGACCATTTAAAGGCATTGGCCGCCTGTTTCATGTCCGTGACTACCGGCGCCAGCAAATGCGGGAGACCCTGATAGACCGCGAGCTCCAGCATCTTCGGATCGATCATGATCATGCGCACGTTCTCCGGCGTGGATTTGTACACCAGACTCAAGATCAACGAATTGATGCACACCGATTTCCCCGAACCGGTGGTACCGGCAATCAAGAGATGCGGCATCTTGGACAGATCCACCACTACCGGGTTGCCACTGATGTCTTTTCCCAGCGCCAGCGCCAGCGGCGAGGTTGACTCTTCGTAGGCTTGTGAAGCCAGCACTTCGGAAAGCCGGATGGTCTCGCGCGATTCATTGGGTATCTCGATACCCACCGAAGTCTTGCCCGGGAGGTTTTCCGCCACGCGCAGACTGACGACAGACAGTGAGCGCGCCAGATCGCGTTGCAAGTTGGTGATCTGCGCCGCCTTGATGCCGGGCGCCGGCTCAATTTCGAAAAGCGTGATCACCGGGCCCGGATGCACCGCCACCACCTGCGCCTCGATATTGAAGTCGAGCAACTTTTTCTCCAGCAGCCGCGCCATACTCTCAAGCGATTGTTTGGAGAATTGCGGAGTCTTGTCTTTCTCGGGTGGATCGAGCAACGACAATGGTGGCAGTTCGCCCGGCGCCGGAAGATCGAACAGTGGCACCTGTTTTTCTTTTTCGGCGCGCTGGCTCGGTGTAGGCTTGGTGACCACCGGTTCGATGCGGGGAGGGATATGTTTTTCCAACGCCTTCGTTCCCTCTTCGACGACTTCGCGCCGCGCGCGGCGTGCGCGCATGCCGATAAAACGGTCTATCTGCGTGACGGTAAACTCATATAGCCACTCGGCCAGTGCAAAACTCCAGCGCCCAACACTGTCCATCAGTTTGAGCCAGGACAGGCCGGTGAAAATCGTCACACCCGAGAGAAACAGCGCGAGCAGGAACAGTGTCGCGCCGGTGAAACTGAAGGTCGAGGCCAGACCGAGCCCCACGGAATTGCCCAGCCAGCCGCCGCTCGCAAACGGCATACCGGTCTTGCCCTGCGCAAAATGCAGCCCGGCCAGCCCGCAGGCCCCAATCACGGCGGCGAGAAAACTCCCAATCATCAGGAAACGATGTTTCAAACCCGCGGGAGCCGGGTCCTTGCGGTGCCAATAGATACGCCAGCCGGTGATACCGATCATGATGGGCAGCAGATAGGCCACGTAGCCAAACAGGTTGAACAGCACGTCCGATAGCCAGGCCCCGGCCCGGCCACCGGTATTGAAGACAGTCGTGTTCGAGCCCCGGTGCGACCATGACGTGTCCGAGGTGGTATAGCTCCACAGCGAGATCAACAGATAGATAGCAATGGCCCCGAGGACATACAGGGCCGCTTCACGCAACAGGCGGAGGATACGCGGTGTCAGCGGTGGGCTGTTCTTGTTGCGGGTAGCCTGCGTCACAACCTTCCTTAGAGTGCCGTCGAGAATGGCGGATTTTCACATTTTTCAGGGTTGCGCGCCAATTTTTGACGCTCAACCGGATAGCGCCGCCGCGACCGCCGGGTGGACAATCTTGCCGCCGGCAACGTTGATACCTTTGGCAATGGTCGGATCATTCAAACCACCTTCCATCGCGAGTCGCAGCACGTAAGGCATAAGCACCGTTGACAGGGCCTGCGATGCCGTGCGCGGCACCGCGCCCGGCATGTTGGTCACACCGAAATGCACCACACCATCCTGTATATAAGTGGGATGATCATAATCTGTCGGCCGGATAGTCTCGATACAACCACCTTGATCGACGGAAATATCGATGATCACACTGCCCGGTTTCATCTGACGCACCATATCGGCTGTCACCAGCTTGGGTGCCTTGGCGCCGGCAATCAGCACCGCTCCGATCAGCAAATCGGCACTGACGACCGCTTCGTGGATCAGGGGCGCATAGGAGGGCAGCGCCGTCACATTCGGTCCGAGTGCGTGCATGCGTTCCAGCTCTTCGCGATGTGGTGCCAGCACCGTCACCTGCGCGCCGAGCGCCGCGGCCATCGCCGCGGCATTGCCGCCGGCCACGCCCGCGCCGAGAATCACGACATGTCCTCGCTCAGTGGATGGCAGTCCGCCCAGCATGATGCCTCGCCCACCAGCGTGGCCGTGCAAAAGCGTCATGCCGAGATGAACTGACAGTCGTCCAGCGATATCGCTCATCGGGGCGAGCAGTGGCAGTTTTCCATTGGCTTCGACAGTTTCAAAAGCCACAGCTGTCAAACCCTTTTCTTTCAATGTCTGCGCCAGCTTGGGCAAGGCCGCCAAATGCAGATAAGAAAACAGGATATGGTTTTTGCGCAGAAGCGGGTATTCCGAGGCGATCGGTTCCTTGACCTTAAGTACCATCTGCACGCCACCGTAAAGCACCGCGGCATCCGGCACGATCTGTGCACCCACGCGACGGTAAGCCTCGTCCGGATATCCGCTCGCCATACCGGCGGTCGACTGGATAAAAATCTCGTGTCCATTTCGCGCCAGTTCGCTCACGGCGGACGGGATCAGGGCCACGCGCCCTTCGCGCACTTTCACTTCCTTCGGAATACCGATCCGCATGCCTGCTCCTTTACCATCCTTGCGTCAATGTCGTAACATACGTGCTGAATCTACTGCCGTTTGCGAGCGCTGCACGATAAGAACTTCCGTCGTGTTTGTCCATCAAATGTTTCCCTGTTTCTCAACGGAGTCACCGCAAAATGGATAAGGTTAAACACTGCCGGCTGCTGATTCTCGGCTCCGGACCGGCCGGTTACGCGGCCGCGGTTTATTCCGCGCGCGCCAATCTCAATCCGGTGCTCATCACCGGCCACGAACAGGGCGGTCAGCTCATGACCACCACCGACGTGGACAACTGGCCCGGCGATGTCGAGGGCCTGCAGGGCCCGGCACTGATGGAGCGCATGCAGAAACATGCCGAGCGCTTCAAGACCGAGATCATCTTTGACCATATTAGTAAGGTGGAACTCAAGCAAAAGCCTTTCCGGCTGACTGGCGGCTCCGGCATTTACACCTGCGACGCCCTGATCATCGCCACCGGTGCGTCGGCGAAATATCTGGGCATTCCC
>JACXTT010000469.1_pt1 | contig 68576 bp, 68 predicted proteins | sample 9270951 | NCBI WGS metagenome assembly JACXTT01 (sample SAMN15532306, study PRJNA645909) | rock metagenome | isolation source: weathered quartz diorite | place: Puerto Rico | collected 2017-06-21 | reverse complement strand
AATTCATTTTGTGCGGCAAACGCCGCGCAAAATAGCTTGCACCGACAAATATCTATTCAGCCTTCCTCGATCAAACCGGACGGTGAATTTTGCCCCACAGGCTTTGATGAGTTAATTATATGATTTTCAGCGGGTTGATGGGTGTTTGGCGCACAAAAAACCCGATTCATTTAGCATTATCTCAAGTATACTTTCGCCATCACGGCCAAAAAAAACCCCCCGTTTTGACGCGGGGGGTTTAATCCTGGTTCGGAATTCGGGGTGGGGGTGCACAAAGGAGAGTCCGAACCAGGTGCTACAAAAGGAAACATAGCCCGACGCGCCGTTTACAACAACGAAAGCCCGATAATCGTAAGGTCGATACAGATAGGCGGCGGCGAAAAAACAAGAGTTTTCGACGAATACGACAAAACCAACGCGGTGCGAAACAGCCGCTGGTTCAATTTAAGCCAAGCAGCATCTGAATTTTGAGCGCAATCATGACCAAAGAAAAACCTTGGAGCGGTCGCTTCACCGAAGCCACCAACGCCACTGTCGAGTCTTTTACCGCCTCGGTTCATTTCGATCGTCGTTTATATCGCCACGACATCATGGGCTCGATCGCGCATGCGCAGATGCTGGCGCACGTCGGGGTGCTGACAGCTAAGGAGTGCGACAGCATTGTTAAGGGTTTGCAGGACATCGAAGCCGAAATAGATTCCGGAGGATTCGCCTGGAGCGCGGCGCTCGAAGATGTGCACATGAATATCGAGGCGCGGCTCATCGACCGCATCGGCGAGGTCGGCAAAAAATTGCACACTGGCCGTTCGCGCAACGATCAAGTGGCCACCGATCTGCGTCTTTATTTGCGCGACGGTATCGACATGGCGCGTGATGCCATTGCCGAGTTACAGCAAGCAATTCTCGATTTGGCCGAGCGCGAAGCGCAAACGCCCGCGCCCGGCTTTACGCATCTGCAAGTGGCGCAGCCGATTACCTTCGGCCATCATTTGCTGGCATGGTTCGAGATGCTGGTGCGCGACGCCGAACGTTTGCGCGACGCGCGCCGCCGCATGAATGTCATGCCCTTGGGCGCCGCGGCCTTGGCTGGCACCAGTTTTCCCATCGATCGCGCTTATACCGCGAAGCTGCTTGGCTTCGATGCGCCCACGGAAAATTCACTCGATGCCGTTTCCGATCGCGATTTTGCGATTGAATTTGTGTCCGCGGCCGCGTTGCTCATGACGCACTTGTCGCGCATGTCAGAAGAACTGGTACTGTGGTCGACGCCCGCTTTCGATTTTATCGAGCTCTCGGACGCTTATTGCACTGGTTCCTCGATCATGCCGCAGAAAAAAAACCCCGACGTGCCCGAATTGGTGCGTGGCAAAACCGGGCGCGTGAACGGCCATTTAATGGCATTGCTCACTCTGATGAAGGCGCAACCGCTGGCCTACAACAAGGACAATCAAGAAGACAAAGAACCGGTGTTCGACACGCTCGATACCGTGCTCGGCAGCTTGCATGTTTTCGCGGGCATGATTCCCGCGATGAAAATCAAGCGCGAAAATTTGGCGCGCGCCGCGGCCAGTGGATATTCCACGGCCACGGATTTGGCCGATTACCTGGTGCGCAAAGGCGTGGCGTTTCGCGACGCGCATGAAATCGTCGGCAAGGCGGTGCGTCTGGCCATCGATAGCGGACGTGAACTTTCAGCGATGCCTTTGGATGAATTAAAAAAATTAAGCGCCGCCATCGGTCAAGACGTATACGAAGTGCTGACCGTGGAGGGTTCGCTTAAGGCGCGCAATCACCTGGGTGGCACCGCGCCCGTGCAAGTACGCGAAGCGGTAAAACGCGCGCGCCAGCGCATTGAACGCCCTCATTAACGCCGTCGCCATGGATAGTCTTGAAGAACTCAAACAGCGCCTGCGCCAATTCGCGCGCGAACGCGATTGGGAGCAATTTCATTCCCCCAAAAATATTTCGATGGCTTTGATTGTCGAAGCCGCCGAACTGGTGGAACATTTTCAGTGGCTGACGCAAGAACAAAGTAAAAAGCTGCCAGCAAGTGCGTTCCACCAAGTGGAGCAGGAAATGGCCGACGTTTTTATTTATCTGGTGCGCATGGCCGATTTGCTCGGCATCGATTTGATGGACGCCGCCGATCGCAAGATCGCTATCAACGCCAAGAAATATCCAGCGCATGAAGTGCGCGGCAAAGCGGATAAAAGATAAGATAAAAATTGATTGGATGCGCTAAGTGTCAGCGAAGCACATCGACTTAAAGATATTTCGGCGCGCTTCATGTATTCAGCGCACCCAAGCAAACCAGGCTTATCGATGATCGCGACCCACGCCCCGACGTTTTTCCTTAAACTGCTGTCGTTCTGCGGGTGTCATATTTTTCCAGCGCTCGCGTAGTTCCGAGCGTTTTTCCGGTGGAAGATTCTTAAACCATTCGTGCCGTTGATGCAGGCGTTCTTGCTCCTCGGGCGGCAATTGACGAAAGCGTTCATAACGCTGGCGTGCTTGCTCGCGTTGCTCCGGAGGCATTTTCTGCCAACGCGAAAAGCGTTCGCGCGCCTTCTCGCGCTGTTCAGGCGTCATGGTCGACCAGCGTTTGGCGCCTTTTAATAAATTTTCGCGCCGTTCCGCGGGCAAGCTGTCCCAGCGGTCCTGATACGGTTTAAGCACTTGCTGTTCTTCGGCGTTCAGCTGGTTCCAGGCGCGCGCAGGGGCGTCATCTTGCGCCGACCAGGACCATAGTGGCCAGCAACATAACAAAATGACTAGTAAACGTTTATTCATGAGGTTCTAAAGAATTAACTGGCATCGTTGTCATCGTCTAGCCAGGAATAAAACTCCATGTCGGCAAAAAACTCCGGACTCTCATGAGCCGTGAGCAACTCCACATCGTCCACATTGGCTTGGATTAGATTAGTGGGCGGCGAGAACCACAGCGTTGCCGCCATGATCACCACAAGGCCAGCGGTGACCGCGCCGCCGATTGGCAACAACCAAGCGCGCCAGGCCGGTGATTTCGCGCGCAGGCCGTCCGCGATCGCGCTGCGGCGCGCGACGCGCAAGCGCGTGATGGTGGCGGGATCGAGATTTTCCTCCGCTTCTTGCAGCGCGCGCTTGGCGGCATTTAAAAATTTATCGTCGTCGGTTGGCATCGTCATAGATGATCCTCGAGTTTTTCCCGCAGCGCGTGCACCGCGCGCGAGTAATGCGTTTTAACACTGCCTTGCGAACAGCCCATGGCTTTCGCGGTTTGCGCCACGTCCAAGCCTTCCCACACTCGCAGCATGAAGGCTTGTTGTTGGCGTGGCGGAAGTTCGCCCAAGGCGGCTTCCAGCGATATCATGGCCTGCTTGTCTCGCAGTTGCGCTGGCGGTTCTGGACTGTGGCCGTCGGCGATGTTTTCCAGCGGGTTACTGTTGTCTTCTTCGTCATGGCTAAACCAAATACGAAAACGGTTGCGCACTTTGGCGCGTCGCCGCCAATCGCTGATGCGGCTTTGCAAGATGGTATAGAACAGCGCGCCCCATTCTTGCTCGCCGCGATCGGCATAGCGCCGCACCAGCTGCAACATGGCATCTTGCACCACGTCGTGTGCGTCATCGGCATTGCCGAGAGCGAAACGCGCCATGAGAAACGCGCGTCTTTCAATGCCAGCAAGAAACCGATCCAAGCTGTGTGTGGGTTCCAGCGGAAATACCTCATTATTCGCCGGACCGTCTGTCTATGAAATCGTTTCCATGCTCAGGCAGTTGCGGCGTGGCCGCTATCATCAGCCATGACGCCAATTCCGCCAAGACCCAAGCTTGATACCTTAAACTATGTGTTTAACGCGCGTTGCCCCTGTGCGGTTGACGGCGTAGAACACTCGAATTGGGATTCTCCGATGAGAATGTTAAATTAGCAAAATAAGGTCAGTAATTGGCCCGCAGGGGTGATGGTGCAGCAATTGGATGACGATAGCGTGGACGTGCGCGCGCAGAATAATCGGCGCGATGCCGAGCGTCGAGGCAACGAACGCCGCGGTGTTTTGCGTTGGGACCCGCAAAATAAGGAACGTCGTGCGGGAAAAGATCGGCGTAAAACGCCTGCTGAAAAACGCCGCGACCGCTAAATTTCGGCGTTAAACTCGCCACAACGCCATGAGCACATTGTCGGCCGACGGCGCCAGCGGAAATTGCACGCGACGCATGTCGTCGAGCGTATTGGAGATGCGTCCGAATTCTTGGTGCAGATGTGAATAGACTTGACGTCGCCGTGGATTCACTTCAAAGTCGGCACAATGCCAGTAAGCACTGCTTCCGTGCGCTAGGTAGTAACTTAGCTCCCCGCGCCGCCGCAAGCGATCGCGAAAAAGCCCGCTCATGAATAAGGTGTATTCGCCGAGATGGCGCAGGATAAAGCGTTCGCGCACAGGGCTTCCGCTGTTATTCTCGCCGGCTTGGGCCAAGCGCCACTCTTCCAGCATGTCGACGATATATTCCAATGGTTGTCCGGTCGTGCTCTGCAGTGCGTACAAACACCGTGTGTGCGCGAAACGCACCAGGATGTCGCTTACATAATCGGCGGTAGCCGGCTGGGAAATGCCGTGACGGTGAAAACCGTGGTTCACCTGATGGCGAAAAAATTGATGAAGCGAAGGTAACTTCATTATTAATCTCCTCTCGCTGTGGGACCCGCCGATAGTCTGCGAACTACTTTCACCTCATTGCCAACTTTTCATGCATTGACTCGTCAACCGCCGCGCGTATCATCTGCTGCGCCGCGCAGCCCTGCCGCGCGTGGCGGGAGATCCAATTCATATATTAGTCAACTTAATAGGAGTCTGTATGAAGCGTTATTTGCTGTGGGCTATTTTGGCGGTATTTTTGGCGGCCGGTCCCATGGGCTGCGGAAAAAAAGAAATCGAGGAGCTGAATGCTAAAGTAAGTCAGATGGACAAACAGTTGGCCGACGCCAATACCCGCCTGGCGGACAAGGAAAAAGAAGCGACCGATTTGCGCGCCGAACTGGCTCGTCAAGGCGCCGAGAAATCTAAGCTGCAAGCCGAGCGCGACAAACTCAAGCAAGAACTGACCGCCCTCAAAAAGAAAAAAACCACCGTTAAACGCCGCTAACATTTCCGCGTCTTTTTCTGGAAAATCATCCGGCAGCGGAGTACTTCTGCTGCCGGGTTCTGGAAAAAGATCGCTTACCACGAAGTCACTTACTTCGTTCATCCAAGTTTTTATCACTTTCTCGTAAGCGCAGCAGTGCGCTTGGCCACATTGGCGTCTTGGTTTTTATGCTTGAATCATTGGCCGAAGGCCCCAATGATGAGAGATGCTAATAAAAGAAGAACTTCTAAAAATGGACAATGGCATTAACCAAACCTCCAGCAATGAAGAACCGGTGGAGAGTGGCAAACTGCTGCGCCCGGCGGATGTGTTACCGGGCATGTTGCATATCCTGCCGCTGGCCAATCGCCCTTTTTTTCCAGCGCAAATGGTGCCGCTGGTGGTCGACCGCGAACCGTGGCAACGCACGGTCGAAGCCGCGGTCGAGACGGGCAATCACTTTGTCGGGCTGATTCTAATTCGCGGCGACGATCCGCAAGTCGCGGGCGCGGATGATTTTTATCCGATGGGTACCGCCAGTCGCATTCATAAAGTGGTGCAGGTCGAAGACAAACTGCAATTGTTTGTCGAAGGCATGCAGCGTTTCAGTATCGACTCCTGGGTGTCGCGCGAACGCCCGTTCGTGGTGCGCGCGCAATATTTTCCCGAAACCGGCTACAAGGATGTGCCCGAGCTTAAGGCTTACACGGTCGCGGTGATCAACACGATTAAAGAATTATTGCCGCTCAACCCACTTTACGGCGAAGAGCTTAAGTACTTTTTAAATCGTTTCGGCCCCGACGATCCCGCGCGGCTGGCAGATTTTGCCGCAAGTCTCACCACCTCTGACAAAGAAGAGTTGCAAGAAGTGCTGGAGAAGACGCACATCCGCGAGCGCATGGAAAAAGTATTGGTGCTGCTCAAGAAGGAAGTCGAGGTGGCCAAGGCGCAAGTGCAAATTCACAAGCATGTGGAAGAAAGCATGCAGAAGCGTCAGCGCGATTTTTTATTGCGCGAGCAAATGAAGGCGATTCAAAAAGAATTGGGCATCGCCAAGGATGATCGCACCGCCGAGGTGGAAAAGTTCCAAGAACGTTTAAAAGACCTCACGCTTCCCGAGGAAGCGCAGAAACGCATCGACGATGAAATCCAAAAAATGTCGGTGCTCGAAGTCGGGTCACCCGAATACGGCGTCACGCGTAATTATCTCGATTGGCTGACGCAACTGCCATGGGCGAAATTTTCCAAGGACAATCTCAACCTCAAATATGCGCGTAAGGTGCTCGATCACGATCACGATGGGTTGGAAGACGTTAAGAATCGCATCGTCGAGTTTCTCGCGGTGGGTTCCATGAAGGGCGAAGTCGCGGGCTCTATTTTGCTGCTCGTCGGTCCACCGGGCGTGGGCAAAACTTCCATCGGTCGATCCATCGCGCAAACTCTGGGACGAAAATTTTATCGCTTCTCGCTCGGCGGCATGCGCGATGAAGCCGAGATCAAAGGTCATCGTCGTACTTATATCGGCGCCATGCCCGGTAAATTCATTCAGGCGATTAAAGACGTCGGCGTGGGCAATCCGGTGATCATGCTGGATGAGATCGACAAGATCGGCGCGTCCTATCAGGGCGATCCAGCGTCGGCGCTGCTGGAAGTGCTCGATCCCGAACAGAACCGCGATTTTCTGGATCATTATATCGACGTGCGTTTCGATCTATCGAAGGTGTTGTTCGTGTGCACCGCCAATCAACTCGACACCATTCCCGGTCCCTTGCTCGATCGCATGGAGGTCATTCGGCTTTCCGGCTACATCACCAGCGAGAAAATGGCAATCGCGCAACATCATTTGATCCCGCGCCAACTGGAAAAATCCGGCCTGAAATCTGGTCAGCTTAAGATTGACAATGGCGCGGTGCGCGCCATTGTCGAAGGTTATGCGTGCGAGGCCGGGGTGCGTAATTTAGAGAAACGCATCGGCCAGGTGATGCGCAAGGCGGTGGTGAAAATCTTGAATGGCGCCAAGCCGCCGATTCGAGTGGAAGTGAAGAGCATCGAGGAATATTTGGGTAAACCGATATTCCAACCGGAAAAACCGCAAAGCGGCGTGGGCGTGGTGACTGGCTTGGCCTGGACGCCGATGGGCGGCGCGACGCTCGATGTCGAGGCCACGCGCGTGCACGAAACCACGCGCGGTTTCAAACTCACCGGCCAATTGGGCGATGTCATGAAAGAATCCGCCGAGATCGCTTACAGTTACATTTCCTCGCATTGTAAAGATTACGGCGCGAAAGCGAGCTATTTCGAAAAAGCCTTCGTGCACCTACACGTACCCGCGGGCGCCACGCCCAAGGACGGCCCGAGCGCGGGCGTCACCATGGCCACGGCTTTGCTGTCATTGGCGCGCGGCCAGGAAATTATCCGTTCGCTCGCCATGACGGGCGAGATCACCTTGACCGGTCAAGTGTTGCCGGTCGGCGGTATTCGCGAGAAAGTCATCGCCGCGCGCCGCGTGAAAATTTACGAACTGATCTTGCCGCAAGCCAATCGCCGCGATTTCGAGGAATTGCCAGAACATATTCGCCACGGAATTAAAGTGCACTTCGCCAGTCACTATAAAGACGTTGCGCGGATTGTGTTCCCTAAAAAGAAGAAGTAGCGGTAAATAGCGAGCTTGGCCGCGGGAAATTTTGTCGGTTTCAGATGTAAAGGAAGGAAGCGGGGAATAAAAAATATGAATTTTCACCGCAGAGAGCGCAGAGGTTATTTTTAATTTTTTTTATATTTTATCTCTGCGGTGAATAATCAAAAATGAAAATAATTTTAAGTTAATGTTACGTCTTCACCCGATTGCTCGCGCACGAAACGCGACAGTTCGCGCATCAGTTCCCCGCCGCCTTGATCGTTGACCCATTGACCGCTGGCATAGCCATAATGGAAGCCGCCGGATTTGGTGGCTACCCATATTTGCTTGGCCGCCCCTTGTTTGTTGATGATGATCTTTGTACCGTTAGCGAATTCCAGCGTGAGAATGCCGCCGCTATTTTCAAAATCGATATCCGCGCCGCTGGCTTCAACGGCATGCTCGATATGCAGCAAGGTTTGCGTCGCGCGTTGATCGAATTCAGATTCGTTCATGGTTTTCAAGGTTAGCGCAGAGGCTGGCATGTTAACGGAGTAGGGGACCGGAGAACAGGGCATCTGTTATGATGCTGGGCAATCATGAGAAGGAAAGTTCTCGTCATTGGCGGTTATGGCACTTTCGGTTGGCGCATCAGCCAAGCCATCGCCGCCATTCCTGGCGTCGATTGCGTGATCGGCGGGCGTTATCCGCAAAAAATCAGGCAGTATTTAGACGATAACGTTTCCACCGTGACGGTTAACATCAACGATTCCGCCAGTTTGCGACGCGCCCTCGAAGGCGTGTTTGCCGTGGTCAATACCGTTGGCCCGTTTCAAGAGCGCGATTATGGCGTCGCCGAAGCTTGCGCCAGCACGGGCATTCATTACGTCGATCTGGCCGATGCCCGCGCCTATGTCGACGGCATCACGCGTTTGCATCGACGCGCGCAGCAAAATAATTGTCTTGTCGTCAGCGGCGCCAGTAGCGTGCCCACGGTATCGGCCGCGCTGGTGGATATGCTGGCGCCAGAGTTCGATCGCATCAGCGAGATTCATACTTGTATTTCCCCGGGCAATAAAAATCCACGCGGCACCGCCACGGTGCGCGCGATCTTGAGTTACACCGGAAAATCCCTGCGCATCAAAGAACGTGGACGTTGGCGTTATGCCTATGGTTGGAGCGAGCCTGAAGTCGTGCGTTTCCCGCCGCCCGTGGGTAGGCGGCGAGTTTATTTGTGCGATGTGCCGGATTTGGATATTTTCCCTTCGCGCTATGGCGCGCAGACAGTCAGTTTTCGCGCGGGATTGGAATTAAATCTTTTCAACTATGGCCTTGTATGGCTGGGCGCCATGCGCCGTCGCGGCTGGATAAAAAATCTGCCCAATTGGGCCTCGGGTTTGGCCGTTACGAGTAATTTATTTCGCGGCCGTGGCGGCCCGGCTGGCGGCATGCGGGTGCTGGTGCGTGGCAGTCACGATGGCGAGGAATTAACTCATACCGCCTACCTCATCGCGCGCGATACCAATGGCCCGGCGATTCCCTGCAGTCCATCGGTGGCGCTGATTCGTAAATGGGTACAACAAGGCATTTCCGAAACCGGAGCCATGCCTTGCGTGGGCTTGCTCAAGTGGGATGAAATTCGCGCGGAGCTGAGCCGTTACGACATTCGTCTTGTCCGGGTCTAATTTAAATTCTCCACTAGATGTGGCGCAAACAGCCGGGGTAAGCTTACCAAATGAGCCAGTATATAAATGATCGCTATCCTTCCCGCCATGCGCGCTGGCCGCGCTTTGTGGGAATGGTATTGGTAATATTGATGTGCATGGCCTGCGGAAAAAAAGGGCCTTTGTATTTACCTGACGATGCGCCGAAAAAAACCGCGGAGCTGACAGTAACACCGGCTTCACCGCTACCGCAAAAATAATTTTCGCTCCTTTATGAATCCGTTTGCCTATCAAGACCGGCAATTGTTTGCCGAAAACGTGTCTCTCGCCGATATCGCCGATACCGCGGGCACGCCTTGCTATGTTTATTCGCGCGCCTATATCGAAGAGCGGTTTCGCGCCTTCGATTCGGCCTTGAACGGGCGCGATCATTTTATTTGCTATGCCGTTAAAGCGAATTCCAATATCGCGGTGTTGAATCTATTGGCGCGTCTCGGTTCGGGCTTCGATATTGTTTCTGGCGGTGAACTCGAGCGCGTCTTGGCCGCGGGCGGCGATCCGAAAAAAGTGGTGTTCTCAGGCGTGGGCAAGACGCGCGCGGAAATGCGGCGCGCGCTCGCCGTCGGCATTTATTGCTTTAATGTGGAATCGGAAGCGGAATTGGAAATATTAAACGCCGTCGCGGGCGAATCAGGAAAGCGCGCGTCGGTGGCCTTGCGCGTGAATCCGGATGTTGATCCCAGCACCCATCCCTATATCGCCACCGGTTTGAAGGAAAGCAAATTCGGTATTGATATCGCGCGCGCCGCGGCGGTGTATGAGCGCGCCCAGTCTTTGACGCACGTTCAAATCACCGGCATTGCTTGTCACATCGGTTCGCAGTTGACGGACATGACCCCGTTTGTAGAGGCGCTGGACCGTGTAATCAAGTTGGCCGATGCCTTGTTTGATCGTGGCATCGCCTTGCAGCATCTCGATCTCGGCGGTGGTTTGGGTATTCGTTACAACGAAGAACAGCCGCCAACACCGGAAGAATACATGGGCGCTATTTTGGCGCACTTAAAGAAAAAAGGCGCGCGCTACCAGTCCTTACGATTGATATTTGAACCAGGCCGAGCGATTGTCGGCAATGCTGGTTTGCTATTGACGCGGGTTTTGTTTCTCAAGCTGGGTGCGGAACGTAATTTCGCCGTGGTCGATGCGGCCATGAACGATTTGATGCGCCCGGCCTTGTACGATGCCTGGCATGATATTGCTCCAGTGTCGGTGAACGCGCCGCGCACGCTGCGGGTTTACGACGTGGTTGGGCCGGTGTGCGAGAGCGGCGATTTTCTCGGGCGTCAGCGCGAGCTTGGTATTGAAGCGGATGATTTGCTCGCCGTGGTTTCCGCGGGCGCTTATGGGGCGGCGATGAGCTCAAACTATAATACTCGTCCGCGCGCGTCGGAAGTAATCGTGGATGGCAACAAATTTTATATCGTGCGCCGCCGCGAAACCCTTGCTGAAATGGTGGCGCCAGAATCGCTGCTGCCAAAATAATCCTGCGGATACCCGACTCCGTTTTGGTTTATTTGCCGCGCGTCACGCGCTAAGCTTGCATTATGCCAATACCTTTCACCAAGATGCATGGCGCTGGTAACGACTTCGTGGTTTTCGATGGCGTGACGCGTCCGATTCAATTGACTCCCGCAAAAATCCGCCGTTTGACCGATCGCTATTTCGGCGTTGGTTGCGACCAAGTGTTGCTGGTGGAACGGCCGACGGCGAGCGGCGCCGATTTTCGTTACCGCATTTTTAACGCTGATGGTAACGAGGTGGAGCAGTGCGGTAACGGCGCGCGCTGTTTCGCGCGCTTTGTGCGCGACAAACGGCTTAGCGCTAAAGATGAAATTGCCGTGGAAACGCTTTCCGGCATGATTCGTCTGCGCTTGGAGGCGGATGGCGACGTGCGTGTCAACATGGGTGTGCCGCGTTTCGAACCCAGCGAGATTCCGTTTACGGCGCCTGCGCGGCAAAACGTCTATGATTTAGAAGTGGGCGCGCAAACGCTGCCAGTGAGTGTTTTGTCCATGGGCAATCCGCACGCGGTGCAAATCGTGTCCGATATCGACAGCGCGCCAGTGAATACCCAGGGCCCCGCGATCGAAAAACACGCGCGCTTTCCGCGCCAGGTGAACGCGGGTTACATGCAGATCGTCGACCGCCAGCATATTCGTTTGCGCGTATACGAACGCGGCGCGGGCGAAACATTGGCTTGCGGCAGTGGCGCGTGCGCCGCGGTGGTGGCGGGTCGCCAAAGGGGCCTGCTGGATGATAAGGTAGAGGTGAAGTTGCTCGGCGGTAGCTTGCGTATCGCCTGGGCCGGAGAAGGGCAGCCGGTGTGGATGTTAGGCCCGGCGGTGACCGTGTTTGAAGGAACAATCGACCTGGATCAGCTATGACACAAAAACTGCCTAACAGCGAATTGGAAACCGAACTTTCCTGGGAAGAAGCGGTTTCGCGTTACCTCGACGATCACCCCGATTATTTTGTCCGTCGCCCGGAAATTCTCTCGCAGTTGATGCTGGCGCATGAAACTGGCGGCAAAGCGGTTTCGCTCATCGAACGTCAAGTACAGGTGCTGCGTGAGCAAACTCAAACGTTGCAACGTCAATTGCGCGAGCTGGTGGCCAACGCGCGCGAAAACGACGTGCTCAGCAGCCGCTTGCACCGTTTCGCCACCGCCATGATCGACTGCGCTTCGCTCGAGGACGTGCTCGATACGGCTTACGATTTATTGCGCCAGGAATTCAAGCTGGATGCGGTAATTATCTTGATGCAGGGGCAACCGCTGGGCGACCGCCCGGAATTGGTCGCGCCCGACGACAATCGCCTTAATACTTTGCTGAAACAATTTAATTCGGGTAAGCCGATTTGCGGTGGCAAGTTCGAAGAAAGCTTGATGAGTTATTTGTTCGGCGAACGCGCCGCGGAAATTAAATCGAGCGCGCTGATTCCGCTCGATGATAAAAATCCCCACGGCGTGTTGGCGCTGGGCACGCACGATGCGCATCGTTTCCATCCAGGCATGGGCACGGTTTATCTGACCCGCTTGGGCGAACTGCTGACGCACAGTCTGGCGCGGCATCGGCGATCCTAACCCGCGCGCGTGCCGACGCATGTTTGAGCGCGCTGTTCCACTGCTAGACAAATTTCTGCGTCATCTCGGCGAGGAGCGGCGTTTGTCGCCGTTGACCTTGCTGCACTATCGCCGCGATCTCGTTCAGTGCATCGCGTATTGCCACCAGGCGGGTATTTCCGATTGGGAAAAATTCTCGCCCGCTGAAGTGCGCGGCTGGGTCGCGGCGCTGCATCGTCAAGGACTCTCGGGCAAAAGCATTCAGCGCGCCTTGTCGGCATTGCGTACTTTTTATCGTTATTTGTTGCGCGAGCGATTGGTCACGCGCAATCCCGCGAGCGGCGTGAGCGCGCCCAAATCGACACGCCGTCTGCCTAAAACATTAACCGCCGATCAAACGGCGCGCTTGATGACGGGCGATTGTTCGACGCTTTTGGCGCAACGCGACGCCGCCTTGTGGGAGCTTTTATATTCCTCGGGTTTGCGTTTGTCCGAAGCGGTCAATCTTAATCTTTCCGAGCTCGATCTTGCTGGCGGCGTGGTGCGCGTCACGGGCAAGGGCAAAAAGGTGCGCGACGTTCCCGTGGGCGCCAAAGCCTGCCAAGCCTTGAGCGCATGGCTCGCGCTACGCGGACAATTCGCGCCGCCGCAAGAAGCGGCGGTGTTTGTCGCACGCAACGGTAAACGTCTCGGCGGCCGCGCGATGCAGCTGCGCTTGCATGACTGGGCGATTCGCCAAGGCATGGAAGTGCCCGTGCATCCGCATATGCTGCGCCATTCTTTTGCCAGCCATGTTTTGGAATCCAGCAGCGATCTGCGCGCGGTGCAAGAAATGCTCGGGCACGCGAATATTTCCACGACGCAAATTTACACGCATCTCAATTTTCAACATCTAACGAAAGTCTATGACAAGGCGCATCCACGCGCGCGCCGCAAAACCACGCCATGAGCCAAGCCAATTACTACAGCATGCGGCAATTTTCGCCTTATCAAGGCACGGCGCAGGTGGTGGAAACGCCAGGCATGCGTGCCATCAGTTCCGATGGAGTTAGCTGGCGCGTGCAGTTCCTGAATCGGCGTTCACGCCTGTCCCACGCCATGTGGCGCGCCGACGGCAGTGGCAATTTGGCGGAAAGCGACGAAACGCGTGAAATCATCCAAGCGATGCAAGATCATCCCTCCTTTCCGTTTGCCGCGGCGGATAATCTCGAATTGTGGTTGTTGGACGCCAAGGTGCAAAAACCGCTGGCGATTTTGGCCAGCACCTTGGATCGCGCTAATCCACCGCGCGCACCGGAAACGGTTTGGCAGGCGGCGCTGGCGGGCGATGATAGCTTCGTGGCGCTCAGTCTCGCATCGAATAATCCAGCGCAAGCTGCCGCGACATCGCCTATTCCGCATCGCGAAGTACTGAGCCGCTGCGTGCAAAAAGCCGCGGGGCCGCTGAATCGCACACAATGGTTTCGGCGTGAGGCGGACGGCGGCGGTACTGGCTTACACGGTAATCGTCTCGATTCCGAGAACCTGGGCAGAAAACTCGAACGCGATATTTTTCCCGAGCTGTTGTTGCGCGTGGAGTGGGACAGCGAGCGTGAAAAAAATCTAGTGCATGATTATCACGATTGGCAGGCGCCGTATTTACTCACCCATTGTCATTTGACGCGCGCTACGCGCGATCGGCTCGAGCGCGCCGCCTGCCGCCAAGCGGAAAAGCTTTATAAAGTACGCCACTTCCTGCCAGAGATTATTAATTCCGACCTGCTAAATGTGGCGTTTGTCGAAGCCGTGATTCGCCGTTCGGCGCAGACTTAAAGCCGGTCTTTTCGCCCGTGCCAGAGAAAGCGTAGAATGCGGGTGCAATCGCTTAACGCGCCAAGATGAAAGCCGGAGTTATCATGTCTTCGAATAAAACCATTCCCATCGTGCCCGTGCAGAATCAACAAGAGCATACGGAAATTAACAGCTGCGCCGAAGCCGAGCCTTATGCCTTGCGCGTCATCGGCGACAGCATGTCGCCCGAATTTCTCGATGGACATATCATCATCGTGGATCCGGCCATGGCGCCAGCGCATGGCGCTTACGTCGTCATCGATTATCAAGGCGAAACCACCTTTCGCCAATATGTGATCGAAGACAATCGCAAGTATCTCAAGGCGATTAACGACGCCTATCCCATCGTGGAAATCGTGGAAAAATATTCCGTGCGTGGAGTGGTGGTGCAACGCGCTGGCCGCCGGCGCAAGGACCACAAGCATTATTACTGAAGTTATTCTTTTTCTGTGTACAGATGCGCGCGCGACCACGGCAAGCGGTTGTTGCTACCGTGGGCGAAGACGATTTGAAATAGCTGCATGGCGCCAACGTTGAAGGCGGCGATGGAGCCTGTGAGGTACAGCCGCCAAGCGCGCACGAAAGCCTTGTCGAAGGTCGCTTCTATTTTTTCCACCTGTTGTTCGAAGCGCGCGAGCCAATGCTTGAGTGTCTTGGCGTAGTGCAAGCGTAGATTCTCCACGTCCAGCACGGAAAATTCATGAGTCTCGAAAATATCCATCATCTCGCGCAAGGTCGGCGGATAGGCGCCCGGAAAAATGCGTTTTTCGATCCAGGCGTTCATCAACTCGGGTTTATTGCGGCCGATGGAATGAATCAATCCGCGTCCCAGGGGCAATAGACAGCGTTTAATGACATTGCCCAGTTCGCGGTAATGCTCGCGGCCGACATGCTCGAGCATGCCGACGGAAACGAACACGTCATATTCGCCGCTTATATTACGGTAATCGTCCTCGACGTATTCCACGTTGTGCAATCCAGCGGCTTTGGCCTTTTCACGGGCGTACAAAACTTGCTGATGCGAAATGTTATACGAGTGCACGATGGCGCCGTAATATTTGGCCATGTGCCGCGCCAAGCCGCCCCAACCACCGCCGGCTTCCACCACGCGATCGCCCGGCTTTAATTGCAGCTTGCGGCAAACATGGTCCATCTTGGCGCGCTGCGCTTGTTCGAGTGTCATGTTCTGCGCGGGGAAATAGGCGCAGGTATATTGCATCGCTTCGCGGTCCAGCCAAGCTTCGTAGAAATCGTTGCCGATGTCATAGTGATAATGCATGTTGTCGCGCGAATCGGCGAGCTTATTCAAGCGTGGACGGCTGAAAAAATGGGTGTGGGCTTTTTTAAACTTGCGAAATTTCGGCGCCATGGCCAGCGCGCGATAGGTGGCGCCGAGAAAATTCAAGAGATCGCCTTCCACCTCTATTCTTCCAACGCTATAGAGATCTCCAAAATACAATGCTGGATTCATTAAAAGTTGATGCAGTGCTTGGCTATCGTGAATATGGATGCGCGCGATGGGCTTCGACGACGACGTGGTGATTTCTTCGTCGTTCCATAACACCAAGCTAAAGGGCGGATGCGCCAGCAGATCTAAAAGTTTGCGCGCTAGCCAACGGTCTAATGTGGATACGGGCGCGGAAGAATCGGTGAGGTCGGTGTTATAACCACCACCTGCTAAGGCTTGAAGATCTAGAGGAGCCGTATTATTTTTTTGAGTGTTCTTTTCCATGCCGACTAGTTTCCAATATCTCTAGTATCCTACCGCGAGCACGCGATGGCTTACAAATAGCTTCTCATAAATGCGATAATTTATATGTGTTTTACCCCACCAATCCCACATATTTAAATGAACATGCGTGTAGAATTGAAGCATGAGACAGCGCCATGAACTATTAGTTTTTTTTCGCTGCTTTTTCCTATTAGCATCCCTTTATTGTGTATTGCCCGCCGCCGCCGATGAACAGAGCACCTACCTGCGGGGCTATGTGCAAGCGTTGCTCGACAGCCGTTATCCGGGTCTTGGTTTATATGTAAAGACAGCCGAACCGGCCAGCCAGCAAGTAAAACTTTCTTCGCGTGTTTGTTTAGGGCCGTCTCAAAAACGCAATATCGAGCATTTATTGGTGCAGTCGGAACGCGTTAAGACCATTGTTTGGGATGCTTCCGCGAATTGCGACAAAGCGCCAGAAACGTCGCCAGATAAAAATTTGGAAAAAGAACCCGTGACCACGCTTGATATTCGCGCGTTGCCCGAGGAGGAACTTTTTGCCACGCTGCTGGCCGATCCGCGTCAGCCGCGATTTTCGGTGAGCTATCAGCACTATTCCAGCGCTACCCGAGAGTTCGCCGCGGCCGGTGTGGCTTACGGAGAATATTTTGGTTTAGCATCTGGATTTTTCGGCGAAGCTGGTAGCTCGCAGATTGGCATACAGGGCGCGGTGTTCGCTTTGTTTAATCTCGATGCACCGTCTAGCGATCTGATCAATGCCGATTATTGGATCGGTCTTCCGCTCAGCTATCGCAAGGGTCCGTGGTCCTATTTGTTGCGCCTTTATCATCAAAGTTCGCACCTGGGCGATGAATTCATTTTGGGCAATCCTGGCGTCAATCGCGTTAATTTAAGTTATGAAGATTTGGAAGGCCTGGTGTCCTACGAATGGGAACGCTGGCGGATTTACGGGGGCGGCGGATATTTTTTGCATACCGATCCGGATCTGGCGCGCAAACATGCGCATGGCGGGGTCGAATATAACCGGCCCAGGGCGATACATGAACTTAACTTCATTGCCGCCGTGGACGTACGCGCCTCGGAGGAACTTAATTGGCGTAGCAGCCAGTCATATCAGGCGGGTTTTGAATTCAAAAGCAATAGTCCACGGCGAGTACGTTTGATGCTGGAATATTTTAGCGGTCATTCGCCCAATGGACAGTTTTATCGCGAATCCCTGCGGTATACGGGGCTCGGGCTGTACTTTGGTTTTTAGTATTATCACTTTATGCCGCCTTTGAAAACCAATAAAAACCATTGGCGTAAAGCCTTTAGCATACTATTCTAAGCTTACTGGGAAATCACAGCGCTGGTCCATGGAGCTTAAATATGAATAAAAAATCCCTGATTCAAATCGTCGTGCTGGTGGTATTGGTTGCGGGAGCGGGCGGCATCTATGTGATGCAGCAGGAAGGCGGCGGACTCGACCTCAGTTTCATTACCGATTTTCTAGGAAACAAATCCACTACCCCGCCTGCGGCGGATGTTCCGAAGAAGACGACTACCGCAGTGCGCGCGCCTGCTGGATCGCCCACCGCGGAAAAGAGCGCGAAAACCGATGCCCCCGCCATTCCACCGACTCCAGCCAAGGGCCAAGTTCATGGCAAGCCGTTTCTGGTGGAAAGCAGCAGCATCGAAAATGGTTTACTCGTTTTGAAGCTCGGTAAAGACGTCAGCGCCGATCTCGAAATTCAAATTATGTTGCTCACGCCACAGTGGGAAGTTCCTGCGGGAAAAAGTTTCAAAATGCCAGGCACGGCTGGCGCCGCCGCGCCGCAGGTTGTGCTGCTATGGAAGGAAGCAGGGCAGAGTGAATCTTCGGAACAAAAATTCAAGGATAAATATGTTTTAACGCTCGAATTTGGCCAAGAGAAAGATAAAAAACTTCCTGGAAAAATTTATCTTAGCTTGCCGGATGAAACAAAAAGCAACGTGGCGGGCACTTTTGAAGCTGACATCAAAGGTTTTCGCCTGATCAATGGCAAGCCCGATCTCAGCGCGGATTCCATCGATACCTTCCAGTACCTGGCAATGGTCGATTTGCTCAAGAGCGATGCGAATAAAACTTTGGACGGACTGAGTTTCCGCGACGGTCGTTATGTCCCAGCGGAATCCGCCGATAAGAATATGACGGGTTACATTGAGGCGCAATATCAAGCGGCCCCAGGCGCCATCACCGTCCAACGATTTCAGTTTGAAAAACAAGCAGGCGAATGGAAAATCGCACGCACATTAAACGCCAGTCAATTGGATGAAGCGCATCCACCGCAAGCGCCCACGGCCAAGGACTCACCGAGCAAGATGATGATTTATCTTGCTGCCAAGAAGTTTGAAACCGATATGCAAAAGAAGTCCGCGAATAAAGCCATCTATGCGCCAGGATTTAGCACGCGTATTAACGATAAGCTCAAGCTTGGGGTGTGCGAGGTCAGTTACAAGCTTAATCCCGATGGCGAAACGCTCAAAACCACTTATCTGTTTCGCCGCAAAGCCAATGCGTGGGCGCTCGATCGCGCCCTGGCTAAAAACGAAAAAGTAAATTTCGATACCGGGCGCATGGAAAAGCGCTGAATTCTGTTTTTTTAATTTCAGCAACAAAAACCCCGCTCTGCTAGCGGGGTTTTTGTTGGACGTTACCCGTTGAGTGAGTTAACGCCGCGACATTTGCGTAAAAAAAAGCGAAACCATTTTAAACCATAGGTTTGACTAAAGTAGCTTGCATGCCTTTGGGTCCTTTTTGACTGTCAAACTCGACTTGTTGGCCTTCGGCGAGCTTCTTATAGCCGTTAGCTTGGATGACGGAATAGTGCACGAATACATCTGCGCTGCCGTCTTGGGGAGCAATAAAACCAAATCCTTTTGCTTCATTGAACCACTTTACCGTGCCTAGACGCATTACTCGATAACCTCACTCGTGATTGAAGGTGGAACGTGCTGAGATGTTTGGAATTGAGCACACGCTTAATATCCGCATCGCAAAACGGCAGTATTAGACTGCCGTTTCAGTATATCGAAATTTTTTTTGATATGCAGCCGCGAAACTTTAAAACTTCGGTTCGCTACGATCTGGTAAAAATGGGACATAAAAGTTGCGGGACAGACAGATAAAACTGACCGCACAGGACGCAAGAAAATTATCTTGGTTTCGCGTCTTCGGCGGTGAAAGAGAAGCTCTGATTTATTCACTTGAACCACCAGCACGCCAGGGTAAGAATCATCCAATGGATATCTTTTTGTCCTGGCGTCCTGGCGGTAAAAGTAATTATTCAGGACTTACTTAAGGTGCAACTATAAGTTATAACCCGTCTCATTATGCGAGACCGTATCGAGACCCTCGGTTTCCTGTTCCAGGCTGACACGCAAACCGATGGTGGCATCGATTAATTTAAGCGCTATCAGCGAGATCACGCCCGACCAAATGGCGGTGACCAGCACCCCCGTGACTTGGATCATGACTTGCTTGCCCATGGTCATGCCTTCGGCAAGACCCACGCCGCCCAACGCGGTCGCGGCGAATATTCCCGTCAAAGTGGTGCCGATGATCCCGCCCACGCCATGCACGGGAAAGACGTCGAGGGAGTCGTCCACGTGCAGCGTGCGTTTCATGTAATTGGTGGCGAAGAAACAGGCCAGGCCCGCGATGATACCGATCGCTAGTGCGCCGAGCGGACCGACGAAACCGGAAGCGGGGGTGATGGTGCCGAGTCCCGCGACCATGCCCGTGACGATGCCGAGCATGGACGGTTTGCCGAAGCGCAGCCACTCGCACAACATCCACGTCAAGGAACCGGCGGCGGCGCCGATGTGCGTGACCATCATCGCCATGCCCGCGGAGCCGTTGGCCGCGAGCGCACTGCCCGCGTTAAAACCGAACCAGCCGACCCACAGCATGCACGCACCGGTTACCGTCATCACCAAGTTGTGCGGCAGCATCGCTGTTTCCGGAAATCCCTTGCGCTTGCCCAGCACCAGCGCGGCCATCAAGGCCGCGACACCCGCATTGACGTGCACCACGGTGCCGCCTGCGAAATCTATGACGCCTAGTTTTTGCAACCAGCCATCGCCCCACACCCAATGACAAACTGGCACGTATGCCAACAACAACCACAACAAACTAAAAATCATCATGGCCGAAAACTTCATGCGCTCGGCGAATCCACCCACGATCAGGGCCGGAGTAATGATGGCGAAAGTCATTTGGAACATGGCGAATACCGTTTCGGGGATGTCGCCTTTCAAGGTGTTCACGCCGATGGCGCTCATGAGCGCTTTGCCCATGCCGCCCAGCCAGGCGTTGTGATCGCCGCCATCACTGAAAGACAAGCTGTAAGCAAACAACACCCACACGATGGACACCATGCAGGTGATGGCGAAACATTGCATGAGGATGGATAAAACATTTTTGGTGCGCACCAAGCCGCCATAAAAAAGAGCCAAGCCTGGCACGGTCATGAATAGCACCAACACCGTCGAGGTCAGCATCCACGCGGTATTCGCCATGTTAAGCGTGGGCGCGGGTGCCTCGGCGGCTTGCGCCAACACGGGCAGGCATAGTAATACCGCGGTTGACAGCCGTTTGAATAATGAAACAGGCATGATGCTCCTCCTTTGTGCTTATTATTTATTTACACGAATTGACTCAGGGCAGCGCCGCCCCGTGCATTCGGGACGCATCATACAGAAGCCAGCCAATTCGCGGAACCAGCGTTTTGCCAAGCGCGCCGAAGCGCTTATCTTCCGAAAAAACCGGGTTCTAACCTATTAGCGAATCGTTGCTATGATTAATTTATCCCGCACTCAAGCGGCGATATAACTCTATAAGGCATTCTTAATGAAGCTCGGCAAGCATTGGTTTTTATTTTTAGCGGCATGGGGTTTGACGGCTTTGATCGGTTCGGCCCATGCGGGAGATAAAATCGTCTCGCCCGATACCATTCCTGGCACGAAAAAAGTCGACGCCGAGGGCGTGATAGACATCGTGGAAAAAATATCCGATTTAATTATTATCGACTCGCGCATTCGCCAAGACCGCGCGCAAGGTTATATCGAAGGTTCAGTGAGTCTTCCGGACATTGAAACGAATTGTGCAACGCTCGCGAAATTGATTCCCAAAAAATCCTCCCCCGTGCTTTTTTACTGCAACGGCCCCAAGTGCGGACGCAGCGTTAAGGCTTCCAATAAGGCTTTAGCCTGCGGTTACCGTAATATTTATTGGTTTCGCGGCGGATTTGAGGAGTGGAAAATTAAAAACTATCCGTATTTAAAAGAATAGATATATATAAAGTCTTGCCACCATGCTAATGCGCCGCCTCACCATGCGTGCTTCGTTGAGCTTCACCATTCTCATCATGGGTTTGCTCGGCTTGCTCTTAGCCTTGGCCACGGGCGAAATTTACCGTCAGCAAACTTTGGAGAATCAGCGCGCAGCCATGGTCGAGATGCTGCGGCTGAAGACGCACGATCTGTTAAACAATTTAGACACCAGGTCGCGCGATCTCGGTCTGGCGATGCAGCACGATGTCAAATTCCAACGCGCTTTCGACACTCATGACGTACCCGCCTTGACGCATTTAATGGATAACCAGTTTCATCAATATTTCGAAACGGCGAGCATTATCAACCTGGAAAAACTGCAAGTCTTCGATTTGAATTTTAACTTGGTGGCGGAATCCAGCGAAGGGTCGGCGTTATTAACCGCCAATAAAATTGCTTGTCCCGCGCTCATCGAGCATGCGCGTTTGCGGTCAGGCACCGAACGCATACGCACTATCTCGCAACTGTGCTCGTTTGCAGGAGAATCGTTTCACGCCATGATTCTTCCCTTGGGAGGTTTGCGGCCCAAGGGTTATCTGCAGGTCGTGACCGATCCTTCCTTAAGTTTGATGCCTATCGAAACCGCTTTAGGCATGCCGTTTAAGATCACTTTGGCTTCGGGGAAGGTAAATTACAAATCGAAAAACTGGCTTCCGCCTGAATCCATGGAACAAGCCTTGGTGGCGGAGCACAGCTTGCAAGGCGACGCGGGACCCGTGTTAAGCGTGGCTATTTTGGAAGACATTCATCCCTTGGCCGAAAAGCTCGCGGCCACCCGTTATGTGATCATGCTGGTTGCAGGCTTGATTACTTTGGCGGTCGTTGGAATCGCCTTGTGGGTACTGCAAAGAACCGCGTTGCGCCCGCTGCATGCGTTGCGCGAGCAATTACGCAATGTGCGCAAAGATCGCAGCCGTCTAGGTGAAGTGTTGTCACCGGGCGGAACCGCCGAGCTGCGCGAGTTGTCGCAAGATTTCAATGCGCTCAGCAGCGAATTGCGTCATCTGCATCGCACTTTGGAGCGCATGGCTTATACCGACATGCTTACCGAACTTCCCAATCGCAGCCATTTTCATAAACACCTGCAGGATCGCACGCTGGCGAGCCGCGAGCACAAAACTCCTTTCGCCGTGCTGGTGATGGATCTTGACCGTTTCAAGGAAGTTAACGACAGCTTGGGCCATGACATCGGCGATCAATTGCTCAAGCAAGTTAGCACTCGCTTGAAGGGAGTTCTGCAAATACCCGATGTTTTTTCGACATCGGAAACGGAAAAGGTCGATAACCAGGTCGAGGTCATTGCGCGTCTCGGTGGCGATGAATTCGGCGCCATTCTGCCGCGCATCAGCGATCCCGCGTCCGTGATCGGCGTCGCGCAAAAATTTATTAGCGCCATGGAACAACCATTCTTGATCGGCATGCACCGTTTTCATATCGGTGTCAGCATTGGCATTGCCTTGTGTCCACAACACGACACCGATCCCATGACTTTGTTGCGTCAAGCCGATATTGCCATGTATCAAGCCAAGCAAAGCAAGCGCGGTTATTCCTTATTCGATAACGCGCGTGACCAGGACAAGCTATCGCAGCTGAGCATCGAGCGCGATCTGCGCCAGGCGATCGAATCCAATGCCCTGGAATTACATTATCAACCCATCATCGATCTGCGCACCAGCCGCGTTAGCTGCGTTGAAACCTTGGTGCGTTGGTGTTATCCCGAAAATGAATTCATGTCGCCGGATAAATTCATTCATATCGGCGAACATTCTGGCTTAATCCAGCCGTTGACGCGCTGGGTCATCGACCATGCGATTGCGCATTGCGCCCGCTGGCATAGCATTGGATTTCAAGTGGACGTATCGATCAATCTTTCGGTCATGAATCTTCACGAGCTGGATTTTGTCGATTTCATGGTCAGCACATTAGCCAAGTGGGAGGTCGATCCGACATGGGTGTTCTTGGAAGTCACGGAAAGCGCGGTGATGTCCGATCCCAACCACGCGCTTAAAGTATTGTCGCAATTGGACGAGATGGGTATATCGATTTCAATAGATGATTTCGGCACCGGTTATTCTTCCCTGGCCTATCTTAAGCGCTTGCCCGTGGATGAAATTAAAATCGATAAATCATTCGTGCTCGACATGAAGCGCAATAAAAACGACGCCGTCATCGTTCGTTCCACCATCGATTTAGCCCATAACATGAGCTTGCGCGTGGCGGCGGAAGGCGTGGAGAATGCCACGACCTTGAGGTTGCTATCCACGCTCGGCTGCGACAAAGTACAAGGTTTTTTCATCAGCAAGCCACTGGCTTATGAGAGCTTGGTGCAATGGCTCGGCGCTTCGACATGGAGCATGAATCAAAGACCCACGGCCACCATGCCGCGCGCAAAGTCTTCGCGCTGAATGACCTGAAACCGAGTAATTAAATTTTTAGAACGGAATATGGATGCGCCAAAAATTTTAACCGCTATTCCCGTGCGCCGTTATCAGCTGGGTGAGTACAGCGCGGTGTTGTTGGGCGAAGTGGAAAGCCAAGACGCGGTTAAATATCAGTTTATCTTGGCGCTGGTGCGGGAGGGCGAAAGCAAACCTAGTTTTTACGTCACCGCTGAAAAAAATCCTCGCCGTCGCGCTCACGAAGGTTCGCATCGTTTGCGCGTCATCACCCAAGGGCTGGATGAGGAAATCGAGTCGTCGGATCGCTGGACCGATGCGGAAATTTTTTGCCAAACCGCGTTTAGCGTCGCGGCTAAAGTACTGGGCCTGGCTGATGAGCGCCCGGTGCGCATGACTTAAGCACAGCGCAACAAATCCCCGTAATTCTCAAAAATACCATTGCCGCGAGACTTTGCGGTAAATGTCGCAAAGTTTCGCGCGTTTAATGATGGTGTCCGCCCGCGCCATGCACGTGGCCGTGCGCCAATTCTTCCGTGGTGGCGGAACGCACGCCAGTGATCTCCACGTCAAAATGCAATGTCTTGCCAGCTAACGGATGATTGGCGTCGAGTACCGCGCCGCTGTCGGTGAGCTTCACCACGGTGAGCGTGATCGGTCCGTTCGGTCCGTCGGCGTGCACACGCGAGCCAACTTCGAGTTGCATGTCCGGCGGAAAATGTTCGCGCGGCGCTTCGAATATGGCTTCGGCATTGGTTTCGCCATAACCGTCGCTCGGTGCTACCGTGACCTTGGATTTAAAACCAGTTTGCGCGCCTTCCAGCGCTTTTTCCAAGCCCGGAATAATATTGTTGTGTCCGTGCAGATAGCTGAACGGTTCGCCTCCGCGGCTGGAATCGAGCACATCGCTGCTATCGTCAGTAAGGGTGTAGTGCATGGAAACCACCATGCCGCGGGCTGCTTTCATTGGGAAAATCCTCTAGGGGGATGAAAAGGGGCGTCACTATAACTTACTTTATCGTCTTCGCCCATTTCCCTCATGTGCGCTGGCTCACCTTGGGGGTTTCCCATGCTAACCCTAACCAATTCAAGACAAATTCCGTCGACCCCGCTTATACTAGGACGCGTTATTATTTGGTGTCGTTAGCTGCGCAATCGCATGATCAAATATCTTACCATCACCACACCCGACCAGGGCCTGCAAGAATTCACCGATCGGCTCGCGGCCTTGGTGCAAGAAGCGGGTGTGCAGGAAGGTTTGTGCACCTTGTTTGTACAGCACAGTTCCGCGAGTTTGCTTATCCAGGAAAATGCCGACCCCGCCGTTAGGCGCGATCTCGAGCAATGGTTCGCACGCTTGGTGCCCGAGAACGATACGCTGTATACCCACCGCAACGAAGGCCCGGACGACATGCCTGGCCACATTCGTTCGGCATTGACCGCCACGCATCTGGCGATTCCGATTAGCGAGGGACGGCTGACGCTCGGTACTTGGCAGGGCGTGTTTCTGTGGGAACACAAGCGCGGAGGCAGAGCGCGTCACATCGTTGTGCATATTGGCGAGTGAGCCAAGCAGCACAAATCAAACCTTACGGTTCCTGGAAATCGCCGATTAGCGCGCGTAGCGTCGCGCACAGCGCCATCGGTTTAAGCCAAGCGCGAATCGACGGCGACGATATTTATTGGAACGAAATGCGTCCCACGCAAGGCGCGCGCTGCGTTATCGTGCGTCATCGCCAAGGAAAAATAGCAGACATGTTGCCCGCGCCGTTTAGCGCGCGCACGCGCGTGCATGAATACGGTGGCGCCGCGTTTTGCGTGGCGCAAGGCGTTATTTATTTTTCCAACGATGGCGATCAGCGTTTGTATCGTCTGGCGCCTGGCCAGACGCCGCAGGCGCTAACGCCCGATATCAATCAGCGTTACGCCGATATCACGGTCGATCCACGGCACGGACGAATCTTGTGCGTGGCGGAAGATCATCGCCAAGTGGGTGAACCGGTGAATTGCATCGTGGCAATTAGCCTTGACGATAGCCGTGAACCTTATACGCTCGTATCCGGTGATGATTTCTACGCCGCGCCCTGCGTCAGTCCCGACGGCGCGCGTTTGGCATGGCTCGCCTGGAATCATCCGGATATGCCTTGGGATGGAACTTCGCTATGGCTCGCGGATATCGCCGCGGATGGATCGTTGCGCGATAAGCGTTGCGTGGCGGGCGGCCGCGACGAATCTATCTTGCAGCCGCGCTTCTCGCCCGACGGCGAACTTTATTTTATTTCCGATCGCACTAATTGGTGGAATCTTTACCGTTTGCGTGAGGGAGGCGCGCAAGCATTGATGTCGATGGAGGCCGAGTTCGGCACGCCGCCCTGGATTTTTGGCATGTCCACTTATGCTTTTGTCTCCGACAAGCGTTTGCTCTGTGCTTTCAATCGCGAGGGCAATTGGCGTTTAGCAATACTCGATACCGACAGCCTTGAGTTCACACCGATGGCAACGCCGTTTACCGACATCAGTTCGGTTGCCGCCGATGACAGAACCGTCGTGTTTATCGCCGCTTCGCCCGTCATGCCGCCAGCCATTGCGCGGTTGGATTTGACGACGCAGCGCCACGACCTAGTGTATTCATTGAACCACAACATTCCCGACGAAAGTTATTTATCGACGCCGCAAGCGCTTAGTTATCCCACTTCCGGAAATAAAGTGGCGCACGCGTTTTATTATCCGCCATTCAATCAGAAATTTTGCGGTTTGGGAGAAGAACGTCCGCCCTTGCTGGTATTAAGCCATGGCGGACCCACTTCGTCCACATCCAGCGCGCTCAATCTCAAGATTCAATACTGGACCAGCCGTGGATTCGCCGTGCTCGATGTGAACTATCGTGGCTCGACCGGTTATGGGCGAAAATATCGTCACGGGTTGGACAGACAATGGGGCGTGGCCGACGTGGAAGATTGCATCGCGGGCGCGCGTCATCTGATCGAGCGACAACGAATTGACGCCAAGCGCATGGCGATACGCGGCGGCAGCGCTGGCGGCTATACCACTTTATGCGCCCTGTGCTTCCATGATTTCTTCCGCGCGGGCGCGGTTTACTACGGCGTTAGCGACCTGGAAGCGCTGGCGCGGGACACGCATAAATTCGAAGCGCGTTATTTAGACCGGTTGATCGGACCCTATCCCGAGCGTCAGGACATTTACCGCGAACGTTCGCCCATTCATCACGTGCAGCGCTTGTCGGCGCCCGTGATATTTTTTCAAGGACGGGAAGACAAGGTGGTGCTGCCGAATCAAACCGAGAAAATGGTGCAGGCTTTGCGTTGGAAAAAAATTCCCGTGGCTTATATTGCCTTTGACGGCGAAGCGCACGGTTTTCGTCGCGCTGAAAATATCGAGCGCGCGCTGGAAGCGGAGCTGTATTTTTACTCGCGTCTTTTTGGATTTGAACCCGCCGATGCCATTACAGCGTTTGCCATTGAGAATCTTTAGGTAGAAGCTCAATCCACGCGATTTATTTTAAGTTGGCTATCGGGGAAGTTTACTTGGGCCAGAAATTTTTTCGTATCGTTGACAAACGATTCTGGGCCAGCGGTATAAATATCAAACGCCGCCAGATCAGGATGATCTTGCACGATGCGCGCGAGAACTTTGCTGGCGTCAGTCGGCATGGCGATAAGCGGCGTGTATTGAAAATTATCCAAGGCATCGGCCCAGGAACGACACAGGTTGTTCAAATAGTGACCGTGCTCGTGCTCGATCCAATAAAGATGCAGCGTTTCGGCCACTTCGCGCGCCATGGCGTGTTCAATTAAACTTTTCAACGGAGCGAAACCGGTGCCGTAGGCGATAAATATCAGCGAACGCGGCGAATCTTCGCTTAGGCTGAAGTCGCCTTGCGGGCCGGTCAGGCTGACAAGATTGCCGTTTTTAAGCTTGCGGAAGACAAAATCGGCGAAGCGATCGTTGGCGTCGCGGTGAATATGAAATTGCAGATTGCGGTCGTCGCAGGGACAACTGGCGACTGGATAGTTGCCTTCCACGCCATTGCTGGCTTCCAGCGTCACCGACTGGCCCGCGAGAAAGTTCAAGCGTTTGGTGCGCGGCGTTTGCAGGTGCAGTAACATGATTTCATCGTTTAATTTCTCCACCGTTTTTACGCGCGTCGCGATTTGCTGCGCGGGAATGTCGCTGGCCTGGGTGATTTCCTGGGTTTCGATCTCGAGATCGGACACGGCCGTGTGCGAGCACATCAGTATGAAATTCTGATTTTTTTCGGCCTCGGTAAAGGTGAAATCGTGGTGGCGCACCGCCAGGGTTTTGCCCGAAACCACGTGCGCCTTGCACTGGCCGCAATTGCCGTTGCTGCAACCGTAACGCAGGGAAATGCCCGCGCGCATTGCGGCATCGAGAATGGTGTCGGAACCTTCCACGAAAAATTCGTGTTGGCTTGGCAACAAACGCACATGCGCGGTCATGAGCCGAAGAAAACTTTCCTTGACGACCAGCGACTGAAGTTGATCATTGTGTGCCTCCTTTTCCAATTCATGCCGCAGCCATAGCTTGAGTGGACCGAATATGTTTTTAACCTCGGCGTTGCCGGATTTTTCATATTCGTTGAACTTATCATACAGCCAGTCGGTAATGGTCTTGTAGCGCTCCATCGCGGTTTTCATTTGCGACAGTTCGCGCCCCAGGCCCGCCAGCCGCTCGGCCAATACCTCGGGGTCGGGCAATACGCGTTCGCGCACGCGCAGGGCGAAGGCTTCGTCCTTAATTTTGGTGAATCGTTCGAGCGCGGTATTGTCTTCTAGATGCGTATCCGGATAAGCGCGCACCAAGTCTTGCGGCTTGACCATGCCTTCGAAGGTGGGGAGTTCGCCGTTTTTTATTTTTTTCTGCAGCGCGCCGCGTGAAACACCGACGAGCCGCGCCGCGCGCGTGAGGGTTAATAGCAGCGCGCCATGACTGTCTGCGTCTGACATCGAGGTAGATTCCGTTCGCACGTCTGAGCCGTTATGGCCAGATTAATTCCGCTTACCAACCGCCCGGTCGTTGTGGGCCGGGCGGGGAAAGCGACCGCCTTTGGGCGGTGAATGAAACGATTAAAACAGTATTGAAAAAATAATTACCAACGACGACCGCCACCGGTGCCGCCGCCGCGATTACCGCCGCCTCCGCCACCACCACCGCGATTACCCCAACCTCCACGGCCGCCTCCGCCTCCGCCACCACCACCGCCTCCGCCACCAGAACGTTCGGTCTTGGGACGAGCTTCGTTGACGTTCAAGGCTCGGCCTTTGAGGTCTTTTTGATTCATGCCGTTGATCGCCGCTTGCGCTTCGGCCTTGGCGGGCATTTCAACGAAACCGAAACCGCGTGGTTCACCGCTGAACTTATCTTTGAGAATCGTCACTTTGCTAATTTGACCAAACGCACTGAAAGCCGCGCGCAAATCTTCTTCGGTGACATCGCGTGACAAATTTCCAACAAAAATATTCATAGCAAACTCCTGAGTTGATAGGTGAGGCATCTATACCGCGCTTCGTTCCTGAAACGGTGCCTTGGAGAATACACGGGCGGACGGACGATGCTGGGCGTGGTCCAGTTAGGGTAATCACTGTATTGACTAAAGTAACTTTTTAACCCGTACATCGTCATCCGCATGGGATATTACCCCTGTGCCTAGTCCTGTCAAAGCAAAAAATGGCTAACCAATTCGGGGGCCAAAAGAAGCGCCGCGCGTTGTCGATTTGTTGCGCGCCTCCGGGCGGCGATTGTGATGCCGCGGCGCATGGGTTTCGTGAGGACGCCGGTCTGGGTGTTGCTTGGTTTGTCCGTCTTGCGCGCTTTTTCCAGGAAAACGTTGTTGCGACTGAGGATGACCATGGGACGAACCCGAGCCGGTTTGCGGCTTGGACGAACCATAGCGATGGCGATTGCCGTGGTTGCGATTTTCCCCGTGGCCGCGGCGCGGCGCTTGCGAATGATGCGCACGCGGTTTGTTCGAGGGTTCGAAACCAGGCACGACCTGCGCGGGCAGCGCCTGGCGCGTATAGCGTTCTATGTCGCGCAGCTGCGCGAAATCACCAGGCGTGGCAAACGAAATAGCGATGCCCTTGGCGCCCGCGCGGCCGGTGCGGCCGATGCGATGCACATAGTCTTCGGCGCTTTTCGGTAGATCGTAATTGATCACGTGCGTAATGCCCGATACATCGATGCCGCGCGCGGCCACGTCGGTGGCCACCAGCAAGCGCACCGAACCGGAGCGCAGACTAGTAATGGTGCGGTTGCGTTTGCTTTGATTCATGTCGCCGTGCAAGGCCGCGGCCGGATGTCCTTGCGCGTACAAAGTTTTCGCCAAGCGATCGGCGCCGCGCTTAGTAGCGGTGAACACGATGGCCTTGTCGACGTCCACTCCTGATAACAGATGTGTCAACAAACGATGCTTGTGCGCGCCGTCATCGACGTGGTGCAAGCGCTGTTCGATATGTTCATGGCGTTCTTGCGCCGTGGCGATTTGGATGCGCTGCGGATTTTTCAAAAGCCGATTCGCCAACTTGGCAATGTTGCCTTCGAGCGTCGCGGAAAATAACAGCGTTTGACGGCTGGCGGGCGTGGCCGCGGCGATTTTTTCCACCGCGTGAATAAAGCCCATGTCGAGCATGCGATCGGCTTCGTCCAGCACCAATACTTCCAGGCGCGAATAATCCAAGCGCCCGCGTTCCATGTGATCCAGCAAGCGGCCAGGTGTGGCCACGAGAATATCGAGCGGTTGCGAGAGCAAGCGCATTTGCGGCGGATACGGCATGCCGCCGACGATGCTGCCAATGCGAAAACGCAAATGCTTGCCGTATTTAGCGGCGGCTTCGGTTACTTGATTGGCCAGTTCGCGCGTCGGTGTCAGCACCAATACGCGCGGACCGCGTGAATTTTTGGTCGCGGGCGTGCTCAGACGTTGCAGAGATGGCAAAACGAAGGCGGCGGTTTTGCCGGTTCCGGTTTGCGCCGAGGCCATTAAATCGTGGCCGGCGAGCGCTTGCGGGATGGCCTGCGCTTGAATCGGTGTGGGCTTGGTGTAACCGCTCTCGAGAATCGCTTTGAGAATCGAGGGGTGTAAAGCTAGTTTTTCAAAAGTCACATTCATTCCTTACATGTTAAATAAAAAGGCGCGTGCAGCCATGCGCGACCGTTTACCAAACAAAAAGGTAATGGACGGCAATAAAACTGTGGCGCAAAACATCGTCGCCAACCGTTTTGTTGCTGAAATTCCAGGGAAACTGAAATCAGAAGGTGGGGTTAGAGACCGATGAACCTATTGGCAGGATCCAAAACTTACTACGAGATCGCTCAGCCGACGCGGACAATACAGGAAAACAGCGTTAAAGGCTAGTAAAACTCTTTTCGTGCCATTTAAGGCGCTTTAACCAGAGGCACCCAGAGTAAATGCAGTCCAATCATCAGCGCTAATCCAACCATGCTCAGCCCATAGACCAGCAAGTCAGAATCGAAAAACAGCGCGGCGATCATGACGATGGCGCCAGGCACCGCGGCTTTCAGCCAAGCGGAATAGGTGACGGCGACGCTCTTTTGGCAAGCCTGGCAAGCAACGGGCACGCCAGGACCGAGGAAGGTTTTGCGCAACACGCTAATGGCGGGTTGGCCGCAGTAAGGGCATTGATACATTCTCTACCTTTAATTTTTTAAATTTGTCGTTGTGTGCAGGAATACAATATCCAGCCGTTGTAAAAAAAAAACAAACATTTTCTCTTTATAATCTTCTTTATGTCTCGACGCGCATTCTTTGAGCTTATATTAGAGAAGCGGTAGAGTTAGATTTTATTCCTGCTGGCGAGGCCGAAACGGTGTTCGATCTGTTCCTGGATACGCTGATTATCATGTTCGTGGTGATCGACCCGCTGGGCATCGCGCCAGTTTTTGCGGCGCTGACTCATGGCGATAGCCTGGCTGACAAGCGCCGCACCGCGATACGCGGCACCTTGATCGCGGGCGGTATTTTATTGGTTTTTGTGCTGGCCGGTGATGCGCTGTTGCGCGTGCTGGGCATTGGCATGCCCGCGTTTCAAATCTCGGGCGGTGTTTTATTGTTTTTGTTGGCGGTCGACATGGTGTTCGCGCGTCATTCCGGTTTGCGCTCGACCACCGAGCGCGAGCAAAACGAAGCCAAGACGAAAAAAGATATTTCCGTTTTTCCGTTGGCCATTCCGCTTATCGCGGGTCCGGGCGCTTTAACCACGGTTTTGCTTAAAGTGGGCGAACAAGGCGACGATCTGCGGGTCATCGGCACCATGCTGTTGGTGTTGTTCATCGTCTTGCTCACCACGCTTATTTCATTGTTTTTCTCGGCGCGCATCATGAACATCATCGGCGAGACGGGCGCCAACGTGGTCAGCCGCGTCTTCGGCGTGATTTTAGCGGCCTTAGCGATTCAATACGTCCTAGACGGTTGGCAAGCAGGCAGCATGCTAATGGAAACCAGCGCGCCACCGATGTTGACGATTTAACGCCGCTCACGCGGCGGCGGTGACGGGAAGATAGTTGACCGGATTGATGCCGTAAGCGCTCGGCTCAATCACGCGTTCAATTTCGCAAGGTTGCCCATCGCGTGTCTGATATTCCATGAGATCGACCATGGTTTGCAGCGGAAACGGACTGCTGTCGGAACGCAATACCAGCGCTATCTGCGGTTTCAAGCGGCGCATGCGGTTCATGGTGACGACCACGCCGATCTCGCCCGTGTTGAGCTCGACCACGCTGCCGATGGGATAAATCCCCATGCATTGAATGAACTGCTCCACCAGGCCTGGATGGAAATGATGATTGCGCCATTCGTACATTTTTTTCAATGCCGCGTGCGCCGACATGCCCGTGTGATAAGCACGATCGCTGGAGATGGCGTCATAGCAATCGACGATGCCGCCGATCATACCGAAAAGACCTATCTGATCTCCTTTTAAATTATTTACATAACCGTGGCCATCGTAACGCTCGTGGTGGCAACGGGCGACGGCGATGGAGACGGGAGAAATGCCGTCGGTATTGTCCAATATCTCGACACCGCGCGGCACGTGGCTTTTCATGAGCGCGTATTCGTAGTCATTGAGCGCGCCAGGTTTATTTATAATTTCATTCGGGATTTTCATTTTGCCGACATCGTGCAATAGCGCGCCGATGCCCAGCAAATTGAGTTCCTCGCGTTCCAGTCCCAGATGGCGTCCAAAAGCCAGCGCCAGTATGCAAACACGCAGACTATGCAGCGCGGTGTATTCGTCCTTTTTTTTGAGTTGCGAAAAACACGTTAACGCGTCGGGGTTGCGAATAACGCTATCGGCCATTTCCGTCACTAATTTTTTTGCGGCGGTCGTGTTGATATTTTTTCCCACGCGCACATCTTCCATGACCGTTTGAATTAGCGCGCGGGTTTCGCGGTGAGTTTTTTGGACCGCTTCGATTTCTTCTTCCAGGCTGGTTTGGTCGTGGTAAGCGGATTGCAGCAGGGGCTGACTTTCCACCTTGATCAACAGCTCGTGTTCGATTTTCTTGTGTCGTAGCGCTTGATCGATGGCCGAATGCGCGGCGATTTTTTCCGCTGGCTTGCCTAGCTTAGTGTGTATGTATGATTCGGGAATATCGACGTAAACGAACTGGCAATAACGTTGCAGCTCTTGGATATCTTTTTCGGTGAGAATTTCAAAACCTTGAAACAGAAAAGGAGTCTCGCGCCACGGACGATCAAGTTCGCGAACGTACATCCCTATCTTGAGTTGCTGAACGTCGAGTTTTCTTTTCATTTTTTCAACCCGCAGGTTGTCCCGCCATCCCACCGCTTCTCCTGAAACGGGCATCCATGCCATGGCAGGAATTGTAAGCCAAGAATAATCGCAGCTCCATCTCCGCGTAAGCTGTATTAGCTAATTCTTTTATTGCAATTTTTACAGCGGACAGAAACGGGGGAAGATGACACAATAAAAAGCTAACCCATCCCTGGAGAATGCAACGTGACAGAACACACATATAAGGTGGTTGAACTCGTCGGCTCATCGGCCCGCGGCACGGATCAGGCGATTCAAAATGCCATTAGCCGTGCGTCCAAGACTTTACGAAATTTAGACTGGTTCGAGGTCGTCGAGACCCGCGGTCACTTGGTGGACGGTAAGGTGGCGCATTGGCAGGTCAAACTTAAGCTTGGTTTTCGCATGGACGATTGACGACGCGCATGGTTCGGTTTTGCACCGCGGTTAATTTACCCGAGGCTTATTTATTGTTGCATCAACTTAAGGCGGCCGGTATCGAAGCGCGCGTGCTGAATGAGCATGCTCAAGGCGGAATGGGAGAGATTCCTTTTACTCAAACTTATCCGGAGATATGGATCATGCGCGAAAGCGACATGGGATCAGCGCGAAAGATTATCGCCGCGCTGGCGCGGGCGCCAGTTTCACAACGCGCTATTCGATGCCATGCTTGCGCCGAGATCAATCCGCCGGGTTTTGAAATTTGCTGGCATTGCGGCCAGACCTTGGAATGACGTTTTACAAGCGCGTGCTCAGCTCGGCTTCGGCCAGCACTTTGGCGCGCAGCAATTGTTCCGTGACGTGCGACCAGGCGGTTTTCTTTTCGTAAATCAGGTCGGAGAAGCGTCGGGAAAATTTCGCATAGGGATCGCCCGTGCTTTCCATCAGCGCCAAGGCAGCGCGCTCGAGAAACGGAATGAGGCCTTCGATCAGCCGCAATTTTTCGCGCTTCGTTTGAATGTCTTTGTCTTCTTCCTTGGCTTCAAAGTAGGCAAGCGAGTTATCGAACATGGTGGCGATGGCTTTATCGAGATTATTGCAATCGAGACGCAGCATGCCATAGGAATGTTGATACAGCTTGAATAGCTCCAAGACGATATCCTTGATTTGCAGCAAGCGCGGATGTTTGCGCAGCGCCTTGGCGAAGAGAGTGAATACGTCCGTGTAACTGTCCTTGGATTTAAGGATGGTCGAGATCTCGTCGGCCTTGTCGCGCATCGCGGGATTTTTGGCCATTTGGCACATCTGGCGAATATCCTCGAGCTGCGTTTTTATTTCCTCGCCTTGGTTGCGCGTTTCGCGTTGAGCGTAATTCAGATTGCTTTCGGCTTCGTTAAAATCGAAAGAAGCCACGATGTTTTGCCGAATTTTTGATTCCGCCTCGTTGTCCTGGCGGCTGCCGAGCACGCCCGCCAGACGCTGTTTAAGCCGCTCGCGTGCTTCCTGGGCGATGCGATGAATGCTGGTGTAACGCGATTCGGTTTCGCGCAGCTCGACATAGTGCCGCAGATTTTTATCGAAGGCCTCGATTTTTTGCAGAAAGGCTTGCGAGAACGAGAGAAAAGGTCCGGCAAAGTCGGCATTTTCTTCGGCGCTTAATGACATGATCGCCATGGCCTGTTTATAAGCGGCGACTTTGTCATCGACCGTCTGCACGCCACGCGTGATGCCAGTAAGAATACTGGAGATGCTGGCGAATGATTGATGTATTTGTTTCGTGGTTTTCAATATCTCGATCAACTTGCGCAACATGGTTTCTTCGCCGCTGGTGCGCAGAAAGAGCGCCTGTAAGCTTTTTTGGGCATCTTCCAGTTGATCGGCGCGCAGCAGCGCATGTTCTTCGATGAAGTGTAAGGCGGTCATCGACACCAGCGCTTCGCGTTGCTGGGTATCGGTGGGTTTTGAGTCTGGCGTCATGAGGTATAGATTTAAAGTCGGCGGCGGCATTGCCCAGCCGCTTATCCACCTTTAATATAACATCGAATGCCCGTTTACAGCTGGATTTGTACCAGGGATTGAACTTGTATGGAAATGTCCCCATCTAACAGGGGCCAAAATAGAATGTTTAATTACGGAGAATTTCAATATATATGAAGCGCATTTTATTATTTGTAGCGACGAATATTGCGGTGCTGTTGTTGCTCAGTATCACGGCGAATATTTTAATTAGTTTTCTGGGCATCCAAGAGCTACCAGGTGGATTGAACCTGGAAGCTTTGCTGGTGTTTGCCGCGGTGATTGGTTTTGGCGGTGCGTTTATTTCGCTGGCCATGTCGAAATGGATGGCCAAGCGCGCCACGGGCGCTCAAGTTATCGAGCAGCCGCGCAATGGCACTGAACAATGGCTGATGGACACCGTGCGCCGCTTATCCAAGCAAGCGGGCATTGGCATGCCCGAAGTCGCGGTTTTCGACGCGCCCGATGTCAATGCCTTCGCCACGGGCATGCGCCGCGATGCTTCTTTAGTGGCGGTCAGCACTGGGTTGCTTAACGCCATGGATAAGAACGAAGCGGAAGCCGTGCTTGGTCATGAAATTACGCACGTGGCCAACGGCGACATGGTGACGCTCACACTGATTCAAGGCGTGGTCAATACCTTTGTGATCGTGTTGTCGCGCGTTATCGGTTATGTGGTGGATCGCGTGATTCTAAAAAACGATCGCGACTCCATGGGCGTCGGTTTTTATATCAGCAGCATCGTGGCGCAGTTGGTGCTCGGCGTGCTCGCCAGCATGATTGTCATGTGGTTCAGCCGTCAGCGTGAATTCCGCGCCGATGCGGGCGGCGCCAAACTTGCCGGCCGCTCAAAAATGATCGCCGCGCTCGAGCGTCTCAAGGCCCTGCACGAACCGGCGCAGCTTCCCGATCAATTGGCGGCTTTCGGTATTTCCGGTCAACCTAACAAAGGCTTCATGCGATTCTTCATGTCGCACCCGCCGTTGGAAGAACGCATTGCCGCTTTGAAGCAAGCCAATTAATTTATTTCAGTCTTAACCCCGCTGCGCCAAGCGACGCAGCGGGGTTTTTTATTTTTTAATGGCCGCAGCCAGCCCAGTATTCTCCGTATCTTTTCGCATGGGCCGTCTATAGTTGAGGAATGCACCTTTAAGCCATTGTTTGGTTCAATGGTCGCGATGCAACTATCCTGTCGCGCCTAGGTCCATAACGACTAATATTCCATGGTTATCGTGGAGGAAAGCATGCTCATTAAAAAAGCTAACGATATTTTGGCGTCTGAAATCACTCCCAAAGTGATTTATCAGCAACGGCGGCAGTTTCTACGTCAAGCCGCTGCCGTAGCGGCGGTTGGCGCGACCGCTAGTTTACTGCCTTCCATCGGTGCGGCAGCGCAGAAATTTCCCAACGTGCGCAAAAGTTCTTTTTCCATCGACGAGAAACCGACGGATTACAAAGACATCACTAGCTATAACAATTTTTACGAATTCGGCACCGACAAAAGCGATCCATCGAAACGCGCACAGAATTTTCGTTCCTTCCCGTGGACAGTCACCGTTGAAGGCGAGGTAAAAAAACCCGCGGCGTATCACATGGAAGATTTACTTAAAAATCATCCGCTGGAAGAGCGCATCTACCGTCTGCGTTGCGTCGAGGCGTGGTCGATGGTGGTTCCTTGGGTGGGCTTTCCCTTACGCGATCTGATTCAGCGAGTCGCGCCGACTTCCAAGGCCAAATACGTTGAATTCACTTCGATCCATGATCCAGAACAAATGCCCGGTCAACGCCCAGGACTTTTGGGCTCGGGCTTGGATTGGCCGTATGTCGAAGGCCTGCGTCTCGATGAAGCCATGCATCCGTTGACGCTGCTGGCCGTGGGGCTTTACGGCGAAATCCTGCCCAACCAAAACGGCGCACCGATTCGTTTGGTCGTGCCATGGAAATACGGATTTAAGAGCATTAAATCGATCGTCAAAATACGCTTGGTGGAAAAGCAGCCGTTAAATACCTGGGCCAAAATCAATCCCCAAGAATATGGTTTCTATTCAAACGTGAATCCGAACGTCGATCATCCACGCTGGAGCCAGGCAAGCGAGCGGCGTATCGGCGCCGATTCGTTGTTTTCCCCCAAGCGCAAAACGCTGATGTTCAATGGTTACGCGGATCAAGTGGCGCAAATGTATTCAGGCATGGATTTGAAAAAATATTTTTAAAAAATTTTTCGATACCCGATTCTCATAAAGAGGCATGCTGGACCGAAATCAAAAAATCCGTTGGTTGATTAAACCGGGTATTTTTCTATTGGCGTTGCTGCCCTTGGCGTTTCTATTGTTCAGGGCCGCGCGCAGCGATCTTGGCGCCAATCCAATAGAAACCATCAATCGTTTTACCGGTTTGTGGACGTTGCGGTTTTTGTTGATCACGCTCGCGGTCACGCCGTTGCGGCGGATTTTTTCTTGGAACGTGCTGCTGCGTTTTCGGCGCATGCTAGGCTTGTTTGCGTTTTTTTACGCATGCTTGCACTTTTTGTCGTACGCTTGGCTCGATCAATTTTTTATCTTGCCTGAAATTTTCAAGGACGTGGTCAAGCGCCCTTATATTACCGTTGGCTTTGCATGTTTCTTGTTGTTGATTCCTCTAGCGCAGACTTCCACGAATGGCATGGTGCGCCGTCTTGGCGCCAAACGTTGGCAGCAATTGCACCGTCTGGTGTATCTCATTGGCATCGGCGGAATTGTGCATTTCTTATGGCTAGTGAAATCAGACTTGAGCGAACCACTGATGTATGGAGCTATTCTCTCGCTGCTTCTGGGTTTTAGACTGTGGGATAAACGCCGCCGTCCGCCCGTGACCGCGCCGCAGCCGTTGGCCTAGTTTCCGCTGTAAGTTTTAAACGCTTATTCATTCTGAGCGCGTCCGCGCCGTCTTGGTAATAGCTGGCAATTTTTTCGATTACTTCGTAGCCGATTTTTCGGTAGAGAGCGATGCTTGCCATGTTTTCTTCCCGGACTTCCAAGCGCATTTCATGGCAACCGCGTTGATAGGCCGATTTTTCCACCCATGACATCAGCGCGCGGGCGATGCCTTGTCGTTGATAATCAGGATGCACCACGAGGGAATAGACGCGCGCAACTTTGGTTCCGCGACGATACAGCACCACCGCGTTGGCCACGATCCTGCCTTGTTTTTCCTGCAACCAAATATCTGCTTTGCCGCGCTGCAGCAGGCGGCGAAAACTGGCGCGGTTCAGACGATCCGAAGGAAAATACCGTTCAAGTTGAACCAGCGCATCGATATCGCGGACTTGGGCGCGGCGGGGAGGCATGCGATGTTAAATTAGAGTTGCGGGCTATGCCGCAAGCTGATTTTTTCGCCGAACAAGGCGGGCCGATAGCTCATTTTGACGCGCCGCAAATTTTCCAGACCGAGATCATCGCCGACGTTGATAAAAGTGCAATCGGAAAAGTCTTTGGCGAACTCCCGAAATAAAAATTGCGCCGAACCCGGAATCGCGAAATTGGTTTTTTCAACCAACACATTCGCCACTTGCGGGGTAATGCGCTCGCCGAAGGTAAAACCTTCCAAACGGTTATTAATGAAGAGACATAATCCTTGCAAGCCGAGCGTGTCGTAATGGTTTAGCGCGCGTTCGATCGCTTGGCGTTCTTGTTCCACGGTGTAGAAAAAATCGGCGATGGCTTCGCTGGATAAATATTGCAGGCGGCTGCGCAACCAGGTATTGATTAATTCGCGAATGCCCTGCCAATGCGCGGGCACGAGCCGCTCCAGGCGATAATCGGGATAGCTACGGCGGAATTGATTGATCTCGCCGCGTTTGGTTTTGTAAGCGTTGCCCTTGAGTTGTATCAAATCTTCGGTGCGGTAAATGTAATCCGGCAAACTGCGTTCGACCAGCCAACGCGGGCTGGCGCTATCCAGCGCGTTAATGAAATCGCGGTAAACGTATTCCACGGCGCTGAGATGAGGATTCGGGTTGTAGCCATCCATGATGCGAAAACAAGCATCGAGCGCGGCGGCTTGGTGCGACGTGGCGCCGAGCGGTGGCAGCAACATCGTCAGACAATTTCCGTTTAAACTAAAAAGACAAAAACAATCTTCGATGATTTGATAAAAGCCGCTTTTTTGCGATAGCCAGATTATATTATTGGCGAAGGTGTAATCCGAAAGCGGAGCCTCGATCAGTTTAACGTAACGTTCGAACAGCGGCTTGGCGTCGATGGTGAAGGGGTAGAGCCGATGATCTTCGATCGCTAAATAATGACGTGGAAAAAAACTGTTAGAGTGAAACGAAAGAATTTTTGTGGTGACAGATGCTGGAGCATTGCTGACAGGATCGTCGGAATGATCCAGCGGCGGTTCTTCAGGCTGGCGCAACATTACATTCTCCTCGGACATAAGCGTGATTAACGCTGGTTATGGTTATTGGAATACACATCGGATCGTGGACCGACAGCTTTGGTTCAATAGAGCAGGCTCATGACGCGAGCGAAACGGCTAGTGCGAGTTAGGACACTGTCAGGGGACGGGGAGGCAAGATAGACTTTCAGAAACAAGCGCTTGAATCAAAAAAGATTACCAGGGCCGCTATTTATAGGACCAGGCTTGCCAGCAATAAAGCGAAATGAAATGATTAACTCGATAAAAGAATTTACTGGAAAAAATGGACATCGACCTGCTTAAGACCTTCCTCGAGGTATATCGCACCCGTCACTTTGGCCGCACCGCGGAAAATTTATATCTCACCCAATCGGCGGTCAGCGCGCGCATTCGCCTGCTCGAGGAGACGCTGAGCGCTCCGCTTTTCACCCGCACGCGCAATGACATTCAGCTCACGCCCGCGGGCACGCGACTGCTGAAATACGCCGAATCGATTTTGAACGCCTGGAACCGCGCGCGCCAGGACGCCGCGCTCGGCGAAGAAGATAAAGTATCGCTCGCTATTGGCGGCGCTTACAGTCTGTGGGATATCTTGTTGCAAGATTGGACGCATACGCTTTATCACGCCTTGCCGCGTTTAGCGCTGCAAGCCGAAGCTCACGGTCCCGAAGTGCTCATCCGCCGCTTGCTTGACGGCGCGCTCGATGTCGCCTTCATGTTCGAACCGCCGCAAATGGCGGAGCTGCAAGTGCAGGAAATGGCGCTGATTAAATTGATCATGGTCGCGGACCGCCCGAATTTGACGGCGCGCGAAGCCGTGGGCGATGGCTACATCATGACCGATTGGGGCACGTCCTTCGCCATCGCGCACGCGCGTCATTTTCCCGATATGCCGCCGCCCGCGGTGCGCATGGATTTGGGGCGCATGGCGCTGGCGTTTTTATTGCAAAACGGCGGCGCTACTTATCTGGCGGAGCAAATGGTGAGCGAACATTTGAAAGCAGGACGTTTGTACCGCGTGGACGATGCCGCGGCCATCGATCGCCAGGTGTATGCGGTTTATCCCTCGTCCACCGAACGTCAGGCATTGTTACAGCAGGTGCTAGGATTTTTTACGTTGAATCGCTCGGCGTGGGAGCGGGCACGCGTCGTTTCAGCCGTGCCAGCGCTTTAATTTGTTGATCTAGAAATCCCGTCCCGTAATTTTTTCCCGAAAGCTGATCGCGAATGCCCGTGGGCGGATAGCTTGCTTCGAAACGCGCGGTGCCAAATAAAATATCCCACAACGGAAAAAGCACGGCGAAATTGCAGCCACCCGCTGGGCCTTCATGGCCAACGCCGATGCCATGATGAACGCGATGATAATGCGGACCCACGAGCAAGCGATTGCCGACCGCGCCGAAATCCAAGCGCGCGTTTACATGCGACAGGCTTTCCACTAAGCGCGTCAACAACACGATAAACACAAATTGATTCCCTGGCACGCCGATGAGATGCGCCAGCAACACCAGCCACAAGGATCTGATCAAGCCGTCGAGCACGTGGTTGCGGTCATCGGACCAAAACGAAAGCTGACGTTGGCTGTGATGCACCGCATGCAGTTCCCACCACCAGCGCCAACGGTGCTGCAAACGATGCCGCCAGTATTCGAAAAAATCGATGACGACCACGTACACTAAGAAAGCCACGAGCGGTTGTTGTTGCAACCACGGAATCAGTTCTTCCAGGTTGGGCGGGAGATAACCGGCTTCGCGCAAATAAATTTCCAGCGGTCCGAGTAAAGGTTGCAAAATGATGAAGAACAGCAAGGGCAGCAAACCGCTGCGATAGAGAAAGGTGTAAATCACGTCGACGCGCACGCCGCGGCGACTTTGCCACTGTTCTATCGGCCGCCAAGCTTCCAAGGGCCGCAGCAATATATATATCAGGCCGATCTCCGCTAAACCTAAAAAGAAAATGCCCGTGGCGTCGTAAGCGTCGTCGGCGTAATTCATCAGGCCGGAGACGTACATCAGCGGTAATACCAGGGATTGAAACAGCCAGGTTTGCAAGGGCTCAATCAGATTGAATAGGAACTGCATATCAACGCCTCGTGACGTCCAGGGTGGCAAAGCACAGCCCACGCGCCTTGAGACCCTGAATCAACGGTTTCAAGATGGGGGCGAGCGGTTGTTGGCGTGAACGTATGCCTAGATGCAGTAGTAAAACATCGCCCGCTTGAATGGATTTAAGCGCGCGCTCGAGCAATAGTGCATTGGGATATGGCTCGCTGGGCAATTCATCGCCCAGTAAACCGGCTTCATCCCAGCCGACATGCAGCGGATAACCGCAGCTGGCAGCCCAACGAATGCTATTTTGCGTGGTACGCCCGCCCGGGGCGCGCCACAGTCCCGAGAGGTGGCGCCCACTCAGTTTATGAAACGCGTCATCCACTTGCCGCAACTCGGCGCAAAATTGTTTTTGATCGAGCTGGATGGCTTTACCGTCGACGGTTTGCAGCGCTAATTTTTTATTTTCGTCGCGGCGCGCGTAGGCATGCGACCAGGTGTGATTGCCGAAGACATGCCCTTCGGCGACACGCGCGCGCCAATAGTCACCCCAGGAATCGTCGAGCGCGTGGTCATGGCGATAGGTGAGTTCATTGGCGAGAAAAAACGTGGCGGTGATTTTTTCGTCATTGAGCGTTTTGGCGATGGCTTCGGCTTGCGACATGTTTCCAGTATCGAGCGTCAGATAGATATTGCCCGCGCAGGGGCTGGCCCACATGGGCGCGAGCCACAACGCCGCGACGCAAGCGACGCTGAATTTAGCGGCGCGCGGCATGCGTGTAAAAATAAATTCCATGCGGCGAGCGTCCCACGTGAATCGAATGAGTGAGTTTTTTGGTTTTCATGTCAATGACGCTGATACGGTTGATCCAGCGCGAGGTCACCCATAGCTCGGAGCCGTCACGCTTTAATTCCATGTCATCCGGACCGCCAGGCGCGGGAAAAGTTTCCACCACCTTTAATTGTTGTTGATCGATGATGGAAATGGTGTTGTCCACGCGGTTGGAGATGAACACGTGGCGTCCATCGCCCAGCGGCAAGAAATTATGCGCGCCTTTTCCGGTTTTTATTTTTTGTAAAAGTTCGCCATTTTCCGGCGACAACACATCGACACTATCTTCACCAGTAAGCCCCACGAGCAGATGCCGTCCATCGGGCGTCAGCCATATGCCCGCGGGCAGATGCCCGCTGCGCACGTTCCACAATATTCTTTGCGTCGCCAGATCGATGGCCGCCACTTGATCGCTTTCCTGCAGCGTGACGTAAACTCGCTTGCTATCGTGACTGAAAATAAGGTGGCTCGGCGTCTTGGCCAGCGACAATTTCGCCACCAAGTTAAATTCGTCGTTATCGTAGCGGTAGATGTCGATTCGGTTCAGACGATTGCCGTTCACCACGAACCAGCGCCCATCCGGGCTGAAACGCAGTTGATAAGGATCGGCAATGCGCGGTATGCGTTTTTGGATTTCACCGTTAACCGCGTCGAGGATGACTAGTTCATTGGATGTGGTATTGCCCACCACGATGTGACGCTCGTCCGGAGTCGGAATAAGATGATGTGGCTGCTTGCCGATGAACTGGCGCTTGGTGACGGTGTAACTGGCGGTATCGATCAGGCTGATATCGTCGTCGTTGGAATTCAGCACCATGGCTTGCTCGGCCTGCGCCCATCCTGTCCAGAGCAACAGGCAAATCGCGGTATAGCGCAACGGGAATCGAAGGGAATGCAACGGCATGGGCAGACGCTCCTGAAAAACGTACAATAAAACGACTTAAGATTTTTCTAACTATAGATCATACGGGGTTTGTCTTGCAGGCATTTCACGGAACAACCATTCTTTCAGTGCGGCGTAATGGGCGCGTGGCGATCGGCGGCGACGGTCAGGTGACAATGGGCAATACCGTCATGAAGGCGAACGCGCGCAAGGTGCGCCGCCTATACAAAGACCAAGTGATTGCCGGTTTTGCTGGCGGTACCGCCGATGCTTTTACCTTGTTCGAGCGCTTTGAAGCCAAGCTCGAAAAACATCAGGGACAATTGGTGCGCGCGGCCGTGGAGCTGGCCAAGGATTGGCGCACCGATCGTATTTTGCGCCGTTTAGAAGCGCTCTTGGCCGTGGCCGATAAAAGCGCATCCTTGATTATCACCGGGCAAGGCGACGTCATTGAACCGGAAGCTGGATTAATAGCGATCGGTTCGGGCGGGCCCTACGCGCAAGCCGCGGCGCGCGCCTTGCTCGACAACACCCCGCTGGAAGCGCGCGCCATCGTCGAGAGCGCCTTGAATATCGCCGCCGACATCTGCATTTATACTAACCGCAGTCTTACTATTGAAGAATTGTAAAAATGTCGCAAATGACTCCGCGAGAAATCGTCCAGGAACTGGACAAGCACATTATTGGTCAATCGGCCGCCAAGCGCGCCGTCGCCATTGCTTTGCGCAATCGCTGGCGGCGCGCGCAAGTGCAAGACGAAACCCTGCGCGCTGAAATCACGCCTAAAAATATTTTAATGATCGGCCCGACGGGCGTCGGCAAAACTGAAATCGCGCGGCGCTTGGCGCGCTTGGCGCATGCGCCGTTCATTAAAGTGGAAGCCACCAAATTCACCGAAGTCGGCTATGTCGGGCGCGACGTCGATTCCATCATCCGCGATCTCACGGACATGGCGGTGAAGATGATGCGCACCGAGGAAATGGAAAAAGTGCGCACTGCCGCCTCGGATGCCGCGGAAGATCGGATATTGGATATTCTGGTGCCTCCCGCGCGTGAAATGGGTTTTGCCGTGGGCGACGAATCGCGTCCAACCGATGGCGCCGCGCGTCAGATGTTTCGTAAAAAATTGCGCGAAGGTTCGATGGACAACCAAGAAATTGAAATCGAATTATCCGCGCCCGCCATGGGTGTGGAAATTATTACGCCCCCTGGCATGGAAGAGATGACCAACCAGTTACAAGGCTTGTTTCAAAACATGGGCGCGCGCCGCGCGCGCCCGCGCAAGGTTAAAATTCGCGAAGCCAAAAAACTACTGATTGAAGAAGAAGCCGCCAAGATCGTCAACGACGAAGACATCAAGGCCAAGGCCTTGGAGCGCGTCGAGCAACACGGCATCGTGTTCATCGACGAGCTCGATAAAATCGTCGGCCGCTCGGAAACCCGCGGTCCGGATGTGTCGCGCGAAGGCGTGCAGCGCGATCTGTTGCCGCTGATAGAAGGCTGCACGGTCTCGACCAAATACGGCGTGGTTAAAACCGATCATATTCTTTTCATCGCTTCCGGAGCGTTTCATCTGGCCAAGCCATCGGACTTGATTCCCGAGTTGCAAGGCCGGTTGCCGATTCGCGTGGAGCTCAACGCTTTAAGCGCGGAAGATTTTGTGCGCATTCTCACCGAAACGTATGCGTCCTTGACCGACCAATATATTGCGCTGCTCGCGACCGAAGGGCACGCCATGGAATACACCGCGGATGGCGTGCGCCGCATCGCCGAAATCGCGTGGCAAGTAAACGAGCGCACGGAAAATATCGGCGCGCGCCGTTTGCACACCGTGATGGAGCGCTTGCTGGAGACGATCTCATTTGAAGCCGCCGACCGCGGCAGTGAAAAAACCATCGTGGATTCCGCGTATGTCGATCGGCACTTGGGCAGCTTAATCGGCAACGAAGATTTAACGCGCTATATTTTGTGACGCGCGGGTATTTGCGCCTTATTGATTTTTCAATATTTTTTACTTCTTGAATTTTTCCCCGCCATCCCCATAAAAGTGACGTCACAGCAGGATAGGGAAGAGGATGCTACAAGCGCCCCCCGCCAATGCTGGAAATAACTTAATTTTTATGGAGGCACTTATGAATAGGCTAATGCAACGCAATGAGCGCACCCAACCGACCAGTTGGAGTCTGTGGGATCATGACATTGACCGGGTTTTTCAAGGTTTTTTTCAACCCGTGCGCTGGGTGGAAGAGGCCACGGGAGCGGATTTAACCCCGGCCATGGATGTTAAAGAATGTGCTGATGAATTTATCGTTAAAACCGAGTTGCCGGGCGTCAACAAGGAAGACATTCAAGTGACGCTGGAAAATGGCGTGTTAACCATCGCTGGTGAAAGCCGCAGCGAGAAGCAGGAGAAAGACGGCGAGCGTATCCTGCGTCAGGAGCGTCGTTCGGGTAAATACATGCGTAGCCTGCGGCTGGGCACGCAAATTAATGAGAAGGCGATCAAGGCCAGTTACAAGGATGGCGTTTTGGAACTGATCCTGCCGAAAGCCGAGGAAGTGAAGCCGAAGAAGATCACGGTGGATGTAGAATAGCTGGTATCACCCGCGAGCTTCTCCGGTGACAGAAAGGCCACGTAAGTGGCCTTTCTTTTTTTGTATGTCTTGCATGCTGACTTTGCAGTTAATATACGCTAAGTTTTCTAAACTTAAGTTTTATATCGATTCAAAAAACAGGATAGCCCATGCCGCTCACCCCCCAATCCGCCGCCGACCGCGCGCGTATCCTGACCGAAGCCTTGCCGTACATTCAACGTTTCCAAGGCAAGACCATTGTCATTAAATATGGCGGTAACGCCATGGTGGATGAAAATTTAAAACGCGGTTTTGCGCGCGATGTGGTGCTGATGAAACTGGTGGGCATGAATCCAGTGATCGTGCACGGTGGCGGACCGCAAATCGGCAAGTTGCTGGAAAAAATCGGCAAGAAAAGCGAATTCGTTCAGGGCATGCGCGTCACCGACCGCGAGACCATGGACGTGGTCGAGATGGTGTTGGGTGGGTTGGTGAACAAGGAGATCGTCAATCTCATCAATCAGCATAGCGGCAAAGCCGTGGGCCTATCGGGCAAGGACGGTGGGCTGATCCGCGCCAAAAAGATGGTGCTGACGAAGGCCGCGGAAAATGAAAAGCTGCCTCCCGAGATCATCGACATCGGTCACGTGGGGGAAGTAGTGAGTATCGATCCGCGATTGGTGTCCTTGCTCGACACGGGCGATTTTATTCCCGTGATCGCGCCCATCGGTGTGGGCGAAGACGGACAAACGTACAACATCAATGCTGATGTCGTGGCCGGTAAATTGGCGATCACGCTCAAGGCCGAGAAATTAATTCTTCTCACCAATACTACGGGCGTATTGGACAAGGAAGGCAAGTTGCTGACCGGCTTGTCCATCAAACAAGTGAGAGAGCTGATCGGCGATGGCACCATCCATGGCGGCATGTTGCCCAAGGTTAATTACGCGCTCGATGCGGTGAATAGCGGCGTTAGATCGGCGCATATTATCGACGGACGCGTCGAGCACGCGGTGTTGCTTGAAGTTTTTACCGACGAAGGCGTGGGCACGTTAATAAAATCTTAATAAGCAAGAAGCTTGCAGTGGTAAGAATATTCGATGCCATGTTCATAAACAGCGTTTGCAATCAGGATTGATCTTCGCATGGCCCGACCTCGCCGCGGCGAACGCCGCCAAGATATTCTCGAAACGTTGGCGCGCATGCTGCAACAAAGCCAAGGCGAACACGTAACCACCGCGCAACTGGCGCAGGCCGTCGGTGTTTCCGAGGCCGCGCTTTATCGCCATTTCCCCAGTAAAGCCAAAATGTTCGAAGGGCTACTCGAATTTATCGAGGAGACTCTATTTAGCCGCATCACGCGCATACTCGCGGAAGAATCCCGCGCCGAGCCGCGAATTCAAAATATTTTATTTTTGCTGCTGGGTTTTGCCGACAAAAATCCTGGCATGGCGCGCTTGCTCTATGGAGATATCTTGGTCGGTGAAACCGAACGGCTGCGCAAACGCGTGCTGCAAATTTATGAACGCATTGAAACCCAATTAAAACAAATCTTGCGCGAGGCGGAAATCAATGAAAACTTGCGCGTGCCGATTAACGACGTGGCGGTACTGCTGCTCGCGCTGGTGGAAGGCTTGATCACCCGATTCGTTCGCAGCGGTTTTACCTCATCGCCCGTGGCGGCATGGGAAAAACAATGGGCAATGATGCGCCACAGCGTTTTTGAAAAATAACGAATTCGCCTTTTGCTTTTAATTATTTAAAAGAATTGCTCAATGACAAACCGATGACTTGAGTTCGATTGGCATAAGTTCCTTCAAAAAGATGGGTATCGCTCGAGGCGCCATTGTCTTGCACGGTCGAATGCACGACGCGTGAATGACCAGTCACATATTGATAAGCAAGACCGAATTTTAATTTGTTGTTAAACATCGATTGCATTCCGAGCGACACGCGGGTTTTGCGCAGTTGGCTGACCGTGGGTGAAGTATCGCGGTCATCCATGGGGCTGGGATCGTAACCGAATCCCGCATACCAGGTAATGGTTGGATTCCGCTGCCAGCGCAACCCGCTGTACACTGAAACGACATTGCGATAATGACGCAGATTTTTCCCCGCGTTGGCTACTGTGCCATTGCTTTGCACGATGGTTAAATCGTTTACCGACGACCAGTTAACCCAATCGAGATCGGTTTCCCACCACAGCAAAGGGTTGATCTTGAGAGCGACGCCAGTTTGCCAGCGCGCGGGGAACTCAATGTTCGCGTGCATGGACCCGGCCAAAAGCGCGCTGGCGAAAGCGGGATGGATATCGCTTAATTCACCTTTGATCTTGGTATGCGTTTGGCTGGTGTATGACGATCCAATAATGAAGTTTTCGTCTTGCAGCCGCGCGCCTAATTGAAAACCGGATGAGAAACCCGTGCCTTCAACCGTCGAAATATCGTTGGCTTCGAGCGCCGAGACATATTGACCGAATACGCGCGCGCCTAGATTTACCCGTTCCGAAAAACGATAAGACAATGCTGGACCGATACGCACCGCGCCCAATTTCACGCGTTGTGCCATGTCGCCATTGTTGGGGCTGAGCGCGCGATCAAAGCTGCGATCCGGCCAGTCGATTTCACTGCCATAGGGAACATCGAGGGAAAATCCCCAAGCGATCGCTGACGTTAATCGGCGCGCCCAAGCCATCGACGGCACCAAAGACAAGGAATCGGTTTCAAATTTTCCCGCCGTTGCCGCGCTCTGCGCCGTGGGGCGATCGAAACTGGAATTCGTGTGCGCGACAAAAGCGCTTACTTCCCAAACAGGCAATTCGACTGACGGTTCCAGAGCGGCGGGGTTGATAAATTGCGCGGAAGGCCCGGACGCGATGGCGACATTGGCATCCGCCATGCCCAGAGATTCCGTCGTGGCCCGAGGCAGCAAGTTGGAACTAGCGGCGAGAGTTTCAGTAACGTATAAAGAAATTAAGACCGCGGTTAGTGCAAGTAGATTGTATTTATACGCCATATTTTATCTCCCCAAGTAATATAAAAATATAATTTTGTCATCTACTATTTAATTATTTGGTGCATAATTAAACCGCATCTTAATACTACAAGTTAGTCACGGCATTATGATAGGCTCAAACCCGCCAACGGCGCCATCGCGCAAAAAATTTGAGCACATCGGCCATGGAGGAAGCGTGGAGCGCGGAAAACAAGCGGTAGAATATCCGGCATGAAGACGAGGGCAGGGATATGTTGCGTGATTTAGCGGAGGCACGGCTTTTACTCGTTAGCGACCGGCAGGAATGCGTCGAGGCTGTTGAAGGCGCCCTTAAAGTAATCCAAATTCAATCGCAGGTCGTAGCGACGGTTTCCGACGCGGCGAGTAAGCTTATCGAAGCCGCGCGCGTCGCCAAGCCTTTAAGTCTGGTGATGGTTGACGCGAAACTGGCGTTCGCCGCCATGGGCGAACATCGAGCAGCCGATCTGTGCGAGAAAGCGCGCATTGCCCGAGTGCCCGTGTATTTATTGGGCGATATACCGTCCAGCGTAACGGTTCAACAACATGGTTATGTCGGCGTTCTGGCGATAACGGCGGAAGCGATGGCGCAAGCAGTTCGCGCTTCCCCGCAATGGCTGAATGCCATCAAGTCCAACCGGGTCGTGCGCGTCGAGCCGTGGGTATGGCAACAGCGCGAATCCGAATCGGCGCGGCGCATCTTGATCGTCGACGACAATCAAACGAATCTGCTGATCGTGCAAAGCATTCTCAACGCCGCGGGCTACGAAGTCGATGCGCTGGACAACGCCAAGGACGCGCTTAACCGGCTTCTCGCAGGTGATTATCGGCTCGCCATTCTCGACTTGCACATGCCCGACATGGATGGCGCCACCTTGCTGCGCCAATATCAGCGCATGCGGCCGAAACGAAAAATACCGATCGTATTTTTAACGGCCAACACCACGATGGACGCCACGCGCGAATGCGCCGATGCGGGCGCCGACGCATTTTTAACCAAACCGGTGCAACGTACCAAGCTGCTCGACACCTTGGAAACGTTGCTTAAACATCAAGAGATTTATCGCTTGAGCGCGGCGGAGCCGCAAAAAAATAACACCGTTTCGAAAAGTGCTTCATTGCCCTTGCTGGAACTGGATACAGTGCGCGAGGTTTTCAGCTTATACGACGCCAATCCCGCGCAACGCATGGTTTTGATCAAGCAGTTTCGCGCCGAGGCCGAGCAACTTTTAATTAAATTGGAAAAGGCCGTCACCGGACATGATTACGCCGCCTATGCCGATCTGGTGCGCGCCTTGCATGCCAGCGCGGTGAATTTTGGCGCCACGGCTCTGGCCATGGCTTGTCAGAATGCCGCGGCCGTGGACATCGTCGAGTTTCGCCGTCTCGATGTTAAAAGGCTGGGACAGCTGCATGAGCTATTTCAGGCGACGATAGGGGTATTGGAGGAAGTTCTCGAAAAAACCGCGTAATCGATGAGTTTTTTTACTGCTAACGGCGTGAAATTCCTTTTCCATGCCCGCCGCGCCGCAACGGCGCGATGGTTTGCGTAGAAATCGGTGGTTTAAATTTATCCTGATACTCAATCAGCGCGGCGCTCGCGGCTTGGTGGGCTTGAGTCAAGTCGTGCATGATTTGAGACGATTGCATGGATATTTTTTGATCGTTCAGCTGTTCCACCGCGATGCACAGCGCCTGCAGCTGATTGGCGCCCACCGATCCCGCGTTGCCCTTGAGCGCGTGCAGTTGCTCGCGGAAGTCACCGATGGACGCGCTTTGGAGAGCAATACGCATTTTATCGATCAAACGTTCCGCGTCGGTTTTAAAAACATTCGCCACCGAGGCCACCAAGGAATCCGGACGGTCCAAACCGCGTAATTCATCGAGCGGCGCGGGATCGAGAATGGGGTGCTCGAGCGGAGTTAACGTTCCTTCAACGGTCTTGTTTGGAGTCCTCGTATTCGCTTCACCGCGCTTGGCCAATATGTCGATTTCGCGCAATAGACGCCGCGGTTCGACCGGTTTGGTTACGTACACGCTGGCGCCCGCCGCCATGCATTCATCGAGAGCCGTTTTAGTGGCGTCGGCGGTTAACACGATAAATGGAATTATCCGCTCTTCGGGCAAGATCCATTTGGCGAATTTAATAACATCGATGCCATTCATCCGCGGCATGTGCATGTCGACGATGGCGAGATCGTAGTCGCCAGATTCCAGGGCATCCACCGCTTCTTCTCCGTCGCTGACGACCACGGTTTGATGGCCGCCAGTTTCCAAAATACTGCGAATCACCAATTGATTGGTGGGGTTGTCTTCCGCTACTAAAATCTTCAGTGAAATCTTTTTTGCATCAACCGCGGTTTTCATCCCTTCCGACTCGCTTGTCTCGAGCGGAGTCTGAGTGGCAACGAAGTGCAGCACACGACGCGCCATGACGTTGGTGAGCGCTTGATTGAAGACATAAGAATATCCGGCTTTAAGATAATCGGCGGCCTGGCGCATATCGCTGGTTTCGCGAATCAGGATGGTCGTGACATGCGCTAATAACGGATCGGCCAGCACGGTCGATATAAACTGCATGGCATCGATGTCTGGTTGTTGAAACAAAATGACGATTTGATAAGCCTTGCCTTTATTCGCGGCGGTCACGAGCGTGGCCGAGGCGCGCTTGAAGACAGGACAATCCACGATCGTGGCGCCCAAGCTGGAGAACGTTTGCTTGATGGATTCGTCCGTGGGCGAGACGCCAACGGTTAATATCTTTGGCGTTGCCCGCGCTTCCTCCGCTGGATTGGTGACGGCCGTGTACGGCAGTTCAAATTTAAAGGTCGTTCCCGCGCCAAGCGTCGAAGTCACGCCGATCGTTCCTTGCATCAATTCCACCAGTTGCTTGGCGATAGTGGTGCCCAGGCCGCTGCCGCCGAATTTGCGAGTCATCGATGAATCGACTTGGGTGAACATTTCAAAGATGCTTCCGAGGGCCTTGGCAGGTATGCCGATGCCCGTGTCGACCACTTCAAACTGTATGCGGCTAACATGTGCTCCGTCGGAATCGGCGTGAATTCGAATATCGATGTAACCGTGTTCGGTGAATTTAATGGAATTACCGATAAGATTGATCAGAACTTGGCGAATGCGGGTGGGCGCTCCATGCATGGTTATAGGCGTGCTGGGATCGATGTGCAGCATCAAACGCAGACCGCGTTGTTGCGCGTGCGCGGCAAACATCGTATAGACGCCGTGCAATAATCCATACAAATCGAAATCCACCGCTTCGATTTCAACTTTGCCGGCTTCGATTTTCGACAAGTCTAGAATGTCATCGATCAGGGAAAGCAAAGTGCGCGACGACGACTGAATCGTGCGCACGTATTCCTTGGCCACGGGAACCAAGGGCATGTCGATGAGCAGGTGGCTCATGCCGATGACGCCATTAAGAGGCGTGCGCAGTTCGTGGCTCATGTTTGCCACAAATTGGCTCTTGGCGTGGCTTGCTTCCTCCGCGCGCCGCAAGGCTTGATGCAAGCGGTTCACCAATATCGAAGAGAAAAGCGGCAATACCGCCAAGCCGATCAATAATCCCACGCCCAAGGTTTGTTGGCCGGCCCAGTAGTCGTTGGTAACCAAAAGCACGCCGAAACCGATAACGCTAAAAATCATGCAGAGAAATAAATACGAAAGTCCGTAACGGAAGCCGTTGCCGATACTGAGCCATAAATAAATGACGTAGAAGAATGAGCCCGTGGCGCCAGCCAGATATAAACATCCGGTGGTCACGCTGATGTCGGTTATCATCGTGATGGTATGCCGCACATGCGATAAGCGCGGTGAACGGCGAATGGCGTGCAAGATTAAGAACGAGGCGAGAAAGTAACAAGACGCCAGAAGCAAAGCCGCCGCGTGCGCGCCAAACGCGTGATTCCACGAGGCGTCGAATAACAGATAGCCAATGAACAAGGACACGAACAAGATGCGAAATAATCCTTGCTCGAATTCATCTCCTCCCTGGCGCCGCGCTTCGCGCAAGGAAGAAAAGAAACGCGTAAAGAATTTTTTAATGCTGAACAAGCGAGGTCATCCGCGTATTTCGATTAACGAAGTCTAGCCGAAGCGGCCGCCCGCTCAAAATTGATGCGGGCGGCTGCCGTCAAAGCTTTTCGTGACCGTTGCTACAATCCGCGGTTAATCCTTTAAAACCAATACGATCTCGATATCAGCTAACGGCTTGGAAAACTTCATGCGGCATCGACGCTACTTTGGGCGCCGTCATGCCGACGCGTTTTTCTTGGGCGTGCACTAAGCGCGCCATCATGCGCAGATTGCGGTCGGTAAGACGCATGGCCGCGTCCACCCAAATGCGCGCCGAGGCAAACAGTGCCTCGCGCGTGATCGGATGATGATGACGCTTGATATGTTGCAAGGCGCGGAAGGCGTTCCAGGTTTTTTGCTGACGTTGCAAAAGATCGCGCAACGCTTGGCGTGCTTCGCCCTTGTCCACGAGAATATCGATCAAACCGAGCGCGTGCAGTTCTTCCGCGCTGTGCACATTGCCGTCGCGAATTATTTTTTCCGCGGCTTGCGGCCCCATGCGACGCGCCAGCAAATAGTAGGCGCCATGACCTGGAACCAGGTTGAAAAGCACTTCGGGAAAACCCGCGCGGATACCGCGTTCGGCGATGACGATGTCGCTAGACAAAGCCACCTCCAGACCCGCGCCCAGGGTATCGCCTTCGAGCAATGAAATCGTCACCACTTCGGGCGCGGTGAGGTGATTGTAAAGCGTCAATACGCAATCCTCGGCGTATTGGGTAAGCGCTTTGTAATCTTGTGAAGCGATGGCGGATTGAAACAACGCCAGATCGCCTCCTAGACTGAAGATACCTGGATTTTCAGACGCCCAAACAAGACATCGCAGACGCGTCGTGCCAAACGCTGAAGTCGCGGCAAAACGTTTCTGGAAGTGAAGTAAGTCGTGGATGAGATGCCACGTAAAACAGGGGCGTGGCCGCGCATCCATCGACATAAACAATGCCTCTCCATCGGCGTCTGGATAGATGGAAAGATTTTCATACGACTGAGTATCGAGTGATAACATCTTCGCTGCTTGCATGATGACATTCTCCATTGATTGCTTGAATGAGAAGCACAAGAACGGACGGGCCCACCAGGCCGCCATTCTGGTGATGACGAACATCTTTCCGTGTTTTGTAAGAGCATTTTTTTGGTGTTTCGATTTGGCGCGCGTCCTGGCGGCATGCAAGAGGAAGCAAAAATAAAAGCGCAAGATGTGTTGCCAGCGGCCGACGGATATCGGCGCCATCCATTAAACCTACATATAAAGGTGTAGAAAAAAAGCGGGGGAGATGAATTCGTAACAAGAGGGACAACATCCAGGATGTCATTCTCATCTTGAGCCTCGCGCGACTTACGAGGAAGCCGGACAGGTGTCCACTTCCCTGGGACCAATGTTGTTATCAGTATCCACGTCCTGAACAAGACGCACAACTGCAATCGTCAGCGGCCTGAAGAAATTACCTAAAAGTCAGCTAAGGAAAGACCCATTGTTTTGCTCGATTACTCGATAAATCAATTACAAGCATTCAGCTTTAAAACCGAATGTTGAATAACCATAAAGCTATTGCGCCGAACACGAAAAAACCAACGCCATGCAGCAAGGCCCACAGACGATAACGTGTCGCCAGTTCTTTTTGTGTAAAGGTGGAAAGAATATAAGGCCGGTGACGGTCTTGGCTGCGCCCCAATACATTAATGCCTTCCGCAAAGTTGTGGATTTGTTCTTGCCGATTTTGCATGATTTCACGCCGCGCTTGCGCGCGTGCCAGCATCCATTCCTTTTCATCGATCTTGCCGTCCTTATCGAGATCGAAGCGTTGCAATAATTGCGGTTGATTTTTTTTCCATTCGTTCAATACCTGCCGCACTTCTTCATCCACCGTTGGCGCGCTGGTGTAACTGCCGACATTTTTTAAAAAGCCCAAGGCATACAGACGCTCGCCGGAATTGATGCGCTCTTCGGTAAAGCGATAGTTTCCGCCGACGGAGCGCGATACCACGAAACTTCTCACGAAAACAGGATGGGCAATACCGCTCAGGGAAGAATCCGATCGCCAACTGTCTTTATGGCGCGGCGTGATGTCGGCGCCTTCCGGGTCGATCGCCACGTGCCCGGTGTTATCTTCCAGCCAAAAAACTTCCGTGCTCTCGCCTTTGTCGATGGTTTGCCAGCGATGCTCGTTGCCTTTGTCCGTGGCGACGTACTCTTCAATTTTGTAGCGGTACCAAACGCAAGGCAATCCGGAAAGCTTGGCGATGATGGGTGGCCCGTCCATGAGTTTGCCGAGCCCTTCCAGTTCGACATAGCCTTGCGGCGCTGAACGGATTTTGCAGGTTGGGGTATCTTCGATGAGACGTATGTAATTGATGAATCGCCAAGTGCGCCAGAAGCAATAGACCGAAGCGGCAACCAATACCGCTACCGCGACGCCGACCACGGCAGGATCGCTGTGCTCGACACTATGGGCGAGGCTCGTCAACCACTCCGAGCGGACCGACATATTAATAGGTGAGAGAGAAACTTAGTTGCTGAACAAGGTTTTGATGTTTACGTCCTTGATTTCTTCTTCCTTGAATCGAAGCAGCGATTTTTCCTCGAAACGGAAAAGCGTGGCGATAACGTTGTCGGGAAATTGCTCGATGCGCGTGTTATTGGCGTTGACCGAATCGTTATAAAATTCGCGTCGATCGGTGATTTGAACTTCGAGTTGGGAGATGCGGTCTTGCAAATGCTGGAAATTTTCGTTGGCGCGCAATTCCGGGTAGTTTTCGGCCACGGCGAATAAATTAGCCAGTCCCGCGCGCATTTGAGTTTCGGCGCCGCCAAGCGCGCCGACATCGCCGGCTTCGCGCGCGCTATGCACCGCCGCGCGCGCTTGTGTCACTTTTTCCAGCACGCCGCGCTCATGCTGCATGTATTGCTTGCAAGCCTCGACCAGCTTGGGCAGCTCGTCATGCCGCTGTTTGAGCAGGATGTCGATGTTCGACCAGGCTTGTACGACGTTATTCTTCAGCCGCACGAAATTGTTGTACATGGTAACGCCGTAAAGAAACAGCGCGGCGAATATCCCCAGGAAAACAAAAGTAGCGATCGACATGATTTATCCTTTTCGTTAGCCAATGGCCTTAGTAAAAGAGTATAGCCGTGGCTTGGAAGGCCGCTAGCGAAGGATTTTATTTCTCTATATTAATGGCGATTTCCTCCACCTCGCCGCCACGAATATAAAAGCCGCGCAGCGCGGGCGCGCCGCTGGCGAGAGAAATGATTAGATAAAGCGCATCGGGGTATTGATGTTGTTCGATGTCAGTGGCGGAGGGCAGCGCTGGCGTGTTCGGATGAGAATGATAAATCGCCGCCAGTGTCGTGCCTTGCTCGCGCATGTCGCGCAACGCGGCGATCTGGGCTTGCGGTTCCATGGTAAAAAAATGTTTTTTATCGGTGGCGCTGTTGGCGATGGCATAGCATTTTTTAAAACCATCTTGATCGCGCGAGACAAGACCGCATATCTCCGCCCCCGGAGATTGGCGTGCTTGCTCAAGTAATTGATTGACGATGGCGCGCGCTAGTCGAGCTACTTTCATGCCGCGCCGCACACCGGACATTGCGGATCTTTGCGCAGTTTAATCTCGCGCCAGGTCATGGTTTGCGCATCGAGCAGCAACAAGCGACCGTTCAGCGTTTCACCCGCACCGGTTAAAACTTTAAGCGTTTCACTCGCCTGAATGCTGCCGATGATGCCGACGATGGGTGCTAACACGCCGGTTTCGGAACAAGTCTCGCCCAATTCATCCATGTCCTGATACAGGCAACGATAGCAAGCGCTGTCGGCGAGATCAGCGCGAAAAGTCGTGACTTGGCCTTCCATGCGAATCGCCGCGCCCGAGACCAGCGGTTTTTTGTATTGCACGCACAGGCGGTTCAAGCCAAAGCGCGTGGCGAAATTATCGCTCGCATCCACCACGACGTGCGCCAATTGGATTTGTTCGCTCAATTGATTGGCATCGAGGATTTTATTGAAGGCGGTGATCTGCGTATCGGGATTAAGCGCTTGCAAGGTTTGCCGTGCCGACGCCGATTTATCCGTGCCAATGGCCGCGGTGGTATGAATAATTTGACGCTGCAGATTCGACAGCTCCACGCGATCGTGGTCCACGATAACAAGATGCCCCACGCCGCTCGCGGCCAAATACATCGCCACTGGCGAGCCTAAACCGCCAAGGCCAATGATGAGCACGCGCGCATCGAGTAATTTTTGTTGGCCGTCTATGCCGAGCTGCGGTAGCAGAATGTGACGGCTATAACGCAGGAGTTGTTTATCGTCCATCTTTATCCTGGATGACATGAGTATCGATATTCATGGCGGTTGATACACGGTCGTGACCCGCCATATCTTGGTAACAAACGATATCATGGTAACCATGCTGGTAAAAAAACTGATGGATGACGCTGGCTTGATTCCAGCCATGTTCCAATAAAAGCCAGCCATTGGGTTTGAGATATAACCGCGCCTGTTGTGCGATGTGGCGAATGGCGTCAAGCCCATCAACGCCTGCCATCAGCGCTGCTTTGGGCTCAAAACGCACATCGCCTTGCGAGAGATGCGGATCGTCGCTGTTTACATACGGCGGATTGCTTACGATCATGTCTAGTTTTTCATTGGCCAGCGGCACGAACCAGTTTCCTTGGCGCAGTTCAATATTTTTTAGGCTCAATTTTTTTATATTCGTTCGCGCCGTTTCCAGTGCCGCGGATGAAATATCAATGGCGATCAGCTGACAGCGTGGACGTTCTTTAGCCAGCGCCAAGGCCACGGCGCCGGTTCCGGTTCCGAGATCGGCTATTTTCCACGATGCCTCCTTGGGGATGCGCGTTAATGCTTGTTCCACCAGCAATTCGGTTTCGGGGCGCGGAATCAGTGTCGCGGGCGTGACCGCGAGTTCCATGGACCAGAACTCGCGGCTGCCAGTGATGTAAGCAATGGGTTCTCCGGCTTGTCTGCGCGCAAGAAAATTTTTCACACGAAGTACTTGATCATCATTTACCAATGCAGTTTGACGCGTGATCAGTTCGCTGCGATGAAAACCCATTACATGCATGAGCAAGACTTCGGCATCGAGTTGCGGTGTTGGACTAGTGGATTTCAAGGCGCAGGACATTTTCTGTAGGAGGGAACCGACAGTAACGGGAGTAGTTAGCGATGTCGTAGACTTCATATTTAAATATTTAATTGTTCGGTGGGTTTCGCTGCGCTCAACCCACCTACATATGACAAATACTAAAATGTAGGACGGGTGATGTCCGCCCTACATGTATTTTTAATCATTCAAGGAAGCCAGCTGATCGGTTTGGTCGGCGGTACGCAGCGCATCGATGAGCTCATCGAGTTTGCCTTCCATGACTTGATCGAGCTTGTAGAGCGTGAGGTTGATGCGATGATCGGTCACGCGCCCTTGCGGAAAATTATATGTGCGTATGCGTTCGGAGCGGTCGCCCGTGCCGACCAAGCTTTTGCGCGTGGCGGCTTCGTGTTCGCGTTGTTTGCGGCGTTCGGCTTCCAGCAGCCGTGCGGACAGGATCGACATGGCGCGCGAACGGTTTTTATGTTGCGAACGTTCGTCTTGGCATTCGACCACGATGCCCGTGGGAAGGTGAGTGATGCGTATCGCCGAATCGGTTTTGTTCACGTGCTGCCCACCCGCGCCCGAAGCGCGGAAAGTATCGACTTTAAGATCGGCCGGGTTGACATTGATCGCATCGATTTCTTCGGCTTCGGGCAATACCGCCACGGTGCACGTGGAAGTATGAATCCGTCCTTGCGCTTCGGTTTGTGGTACGCGCTGCACGCGGTGCGCGCCCGATTCGAATTTAAGCCGCGAGTACACGTCGCGGCCAACGATGCGCGCGATAATTTCTTTGTAACCGCCGTGCTCACCCGGGCTTTGCGTAACGATTTCAACTTCCCAGCCGTGAGCGGTGGCGTAATAGTTGTACATGCGGAACAAGTCGCCAGCAAAAATACCCGACTCATCGCCGCCCGCGGCCGCGCGGATTTCAAGGAATATGTTGCGCGCGTCGTCCGGATCTTTTGGCAGCAGCAAGGTTTGGATGTCGGCGGCGAATTTTTCGATGCGTGACTCGGCGTCCGCGACTTCTTCTTGCGCCATGGCACGGATGGATGCATCCGTGTCTTTAAGCATGGCGCGTGCGGCAGCCAGTTCGTCTTGCACCAAGCGGTAATCGCCGTAGAGTTTCACCACCGGACTGATCTCGGCGTATTCTTGCGCGAGCTTGCGGAACTGATCTTGTTTGCCGATCACCTTGGGATCGGACAACAATCGTTCGATTTCTATAAAGCGTTCAGCAAGGCCCGTGAGCCTTGCTTCGATGGCGGGATTCATGGGTTAATCTTCGCCGAGATTAAACAGACGTCGGGCGGCCTCGATCAATGCGTTGTTGCCGTCATGATCGGCGCGGCGCAAGACATCGGTGGGAGCGTGCGTGAGTTTGTTGGTGAGCGCGCGCGCCAATTGTTCCAGCACGATATTCGGATCTTCGCCTTGGGCTAAGCGTCGTCGCGCGCGTTCCAGCTCAATTTCACGCAAGGCATCGGCGGACTCGCGCAGCGCACGGATGGTTGGCACGGCGTCGAGCGACTTAACCCAATGCATGAAGTCCACGACTTGCACGTCGATAATTTTTTCCGCTTCGCGCGCGGCTTCTTGGCGCGATTCCATGTTGCCTTGCACCACTTGCTTGAGATCGTCGATGGTATAGAGGTATACGTCGTTGAGTTCACTTACCTCGGTTTCGATGTCGCGCGGCACCGCGATGTCGACCATGAACATGGGCCGATGACGTCGTGTTTTAAGCGCGCGCTCGACCGCGCCCTTGCCCAGAATCGGCAACTGACTCGCGGTGCAGGAGATAACGATATCGGCATCGGCCAAGCGTGTCGGCATTTCCGCAAGCGAAATGGCTTCGGCGTTAAATTGATTGGCCAGCAATTGCGCGCGCTCAACGGTGCGGTTGGCGACGATCATGTGTCCCACGCCTTGTTCTTGTAGATGACGCGCGCACAGGTCGATCATGTCGCCCGCGCCGATTAGCAGCACGGTTTGTTCCGAAAGTTTGTTGAAGATTTGTTTGGCCAGTTGCACCGCGGCGGAAGCCACCGACACCGCGCTGGCGCCAATAGCGGTGTCGGTGCGCACTTGCTTGGCGACGGTGAAGGTTTGCTGGAACAGGCGATTTAAAATTTTTCCGGTGGCGCCAATTTTATGCGCTTGGGCGAAAGCCTCTTTCATCTGTCCTAAAATTTGCGGCTCGCCGAGTATCATCGAATCCAATCCGGCGGCGACGCGAAACGCGTGTTTCACCGCGGCTTGATCCGGATGCTGATATAAATAAGGCTGAACGTCGGAGTGATTCAAGCGGTGATAGTGACAGAACCATTCGATCACGCGTTGATCCTGCGTTGGTTCCAAACCGCAATAGAGTTCCGTGCGGTTGCAAGTGGAGACAATCGCGGCTTCGCTGGCGCCGCCACCGCCGATGACTTCATGCAGCGCGCCGATTAATTTTTCCGGGGCGAACGCCGCCCGTTCGCGGATGTCGACCGGCGCGGTGTGGTGATTGATGCCAAAAGCCAGGAGGTGCATGAGAAAGTTGGGAAATGGCTACTTGAGCCCGCGATTTTGACCCATCAGGGTATGGTGTCAAGTTTAGCCGACGCGGCGTTCCAGTTATTGACCGTCAATAAGCTAACGCTAAGTTCCAGGAATAATAGTATGGTGCCGAGGCACAGCAGGGCCCAGTCATCTTCCGACCACCATTGAATCAGCTGTAAAACCAGCGCTGCCACGGTCACCGCCAACATGAAAACCCCGGGTAACAGCACGGTCATTGTCGGCCGCCGCAGGCGTTTGAGCATGATCGCCAGCAAGCAAAAACCAAGCACCGCTAAAACTTGATCGGCCATGCCCAGTGCTAGCCAAAACCGCAAGCTACTTTCTTGGCCTTGATGCAAGGCGAGTAAGGCCGAGAGCAGCACGGCGATAGCGACCAAGGTTTTTTCTTTGCGCGGAGTGATGGAGGGGTATTGTTCGGCAAGTTCTGTGAGCAACTGTTTTTGCAAGCGTAGGCCCGCCTCAAAACTGGCGGTTAAAAGACCGAGCATAACCACCGCGCCGAAATTTTGCGCAAAACGCCGTTCAAGTCCCAGACCCGCCGCGAGCTGAGCGAAGCCATTGATGTAAAGTTCGAGTACTTTCGGCAGATTTTTTATTTCTTCCCAGGAATGAAAATGTTGGCTCCATTCCGCCGAGCTAGTAAATCCAATGCCGCCGATAACGATGGTGCTGAGCGCCAGCATTGCCAAAGCGATGGCGCCGCCATAACCGACATAGCGCGCGTCGGTTTCGCGCTGTAGCTGGCGCGCGCTAATGCCGTTGGCAATGAGAAAATGAAATCCCGCTACCGCGCCCGAGGTGACGGTGACGAAGATCCACGGCAACACGTCGGGCAAGCCCGCGGCCGTATGAATTTGCGGCGCGACCATATCTGGATGATCGATGACAATTGCCGCGTAAAAAATAAAAAGCTGCACGGCCAATAACAGCGCCGTTAGATATCCGCGCGGACGAATCAGGCGCCACATCGGCTGACGCGTCACTTTGTAACCGTAGGTGAATAGAATAAGCATCCAAGCCATGACGGCGTTTAACGACACATAAGATTCCGTCGATTCAAGACGTAGCGCACCGGTTAAACTTAACGGCAATTCGTCGCATAACCATATCGCCATGAGACTCAGCGCAAGAGTAATCAGCGATGCGGGAATAATTTCGATTTGTTCGCGGCCACGTAAAAAATTACCTAGAAAAAATGCCAAGCCGACAATAATCCAAAATGGCAACACCGCGGCGGCGAACGTTGTTAAGAGATGCGCGCTTAAGGTGACACAGACGGCATTTAAAATAAGCAACACCAGGAAAATGGGCAGAGCAAATAATGGGTACGCCATTGGCCCCAGAAGACGTGCGGCAATTTGCGCTGGGGTAAGGCCGGGGTAGCGCATCGACATCCATACCGAACCTATTCCATATGTCCCCGCGGCAACAACAGTGCCGACCACGACCCACAGGAAGGCGGGCACCCAACCCCATATTAAGGAAACGATACAAGCGGCTACGGCGAGACCCGGAGCCAGCGAAGCGAGGTGTTGACCGAAAACCAAGTGACGATTGGCGGCATTATATTCGCCGACGGCAGGGTGGGCGGCTTCGGGTGTACTATAATCTTTTCCAAGGCGGAAAATGCCTTGGGCTAGCAGCTTGGAGTAGAAACGATAGCCGAAAATAAAGGCCACTATCGCGGCTATGACGGGAATTAAGGAATTCATGATGTTTCCATGCTCCAGGCTATCATGCGTGAATTATTTCGATTGATGCATATTTGTCGGGCGCGTGCTTTACCAAGTATATGGAGATCTGCATGTATTTTAGATGGCCTATTGAATGCCCGCGCGTGGCCGCGGTCCAAGCTAGCAGCCTGAATCCCATCATCGTCGTTTGAGACCTTATAAATGACCATTTTTGCACGTCGTTCCCTTTTCTGTGTGGTGTTGATTTCACTGCTTTCCGCTTGCGCGGGCACTGCGCCTGTTCAGCCGCAATCCGCCTCCGGCGAATTAATGGGGCCTGAAGGCGAGGGCGTCAAAACCGATGAGCCTCTCCCTAAGGTTTCCTTAGAACCTGAAATGCTTTATGACCTCTTGGTGGGCGAGATCGCTGGCCAACGCGGACAAATTGGCGTGGCCGCGACCACGCTTTCCAAGGTGGCGCAAAAAACCCAAGACCCGCGCGTCGCCGAGCGCGCCACGCTCGCGGCTTTGTACGCTAAGCGTTTTGACGAAGCACTGCAATCCGCGCAACTATGGACCAGCTTGCGTCCGCGCGATGCCGAAGCCAAGGAAGCCCTGATTACCGCCTTGCTCGAATTAGGCCAGACCGCGCAAGCCCAAGATGAATTTAAAAAGTTATTTGCCATCGAGGATGGCAATCATAATTTGGATCAGGCGTATTTACGCGCTGCCGCGGTGCTGGGTCGCACCAGCAATCGCGCCGCGTCGATTGAAGTGATGCAATCGCTGGTGGCCTTGCATCCACAGCAAGCTTCCGGTCATTTCGCCATGGCGCACTTGATGGTGCGCGGCGGCGAGGTGGACAAGGCGCTCAACGCCGACGAACAAGCGCTCAGCCTGCGGCCCGATTGGGAAGAAGCGGCGTTGTTTAAGACGCGGCTGCTTGTCGCGCAAAAAGAATTAGGAAAAGCCCGCGGCTTTTATGAATCGTTTCTGCGCGCCAACCCGCGCGCCAACAATGTGCGGCTTAATTACGCGCGCTTCTTGATCGATCAAAAGGAATGGCAAAAGGCGCTGGAGGAATTCAAGCGCGTCGCCAGCGCGGTTCCGGACGATGCCGATACTATTTATGCGGTCGGTCTGCTGTCTCTGCAGAACAATCGTTTGGATGAAGCGGAAAAATATTTAAAGCGCGCTCTGGAGCTGCGTCCGCAGAACGATCAAGCGCGTCTTTATCTCGGTCAAGTCGCGGAACAAAATAAAAATTACTCGCAGGCGCTGCGTTGGTATCGCGAAGTAGCGCCTGGTGAATATTATCTCGAAGCGCAAACGCGCCTTGGCGTTGCCATGGCCAAGCAGGGCGACGTGCCCGGAGCGCGCAAGCTGCTCAACGGCGTCAAGACGCAAGACGACGCGCAACGCGTGCAAGTGGTGCTCGCCGAGGAACAAATCTTGCGCGAAGCCAAGCAATATCACGAAGCCTTGGCGGTGCTGAACGCGGCGATCGCGGCGATCCCCGCCGACAAGGATTTGCTGTACGCGCGCGCGTTGACGGCGGAGAAGCTCGACATGTTCGACGTCACCGAGCGCGATTTGCGTGAAATTTTGAAAAAAGATCCGAAGAACGTTAACGCTCTCAATGCGCTTGGCTATACCCTGACCGATCGCACCACGCGCTATCAAGAAGCGCTCGATTTATTGCAGCAGGCCATGGCGCTTAAACCGGACGACGCTTTTATCATCGATAGCATGGGTTGGTTGCAGTATCGCCTGGGTAACACCGCCGAAGCGGTAAAATATCTCAGACGCGCCGTCGATTTACGCAACGATGCTGAAATTGCCGCGCACCTCGGTGAAGTCCTGTGGGTTTCCGGTAATCACGGCGATGCCGAAGCTGTTTGGAGCAGCGCCTTGCGTGAAACGCCCGATAACGAAGCGCTCAACGGCGTCATTAAGAAATACAAAAAATAAAATAGGGTTTAGCGGTTTTCTAAAAAAGTTATTTCCTTCTCCCTTCGGGAGAAGGAAGGGATGAAGGGGGCAATAAAGAAATGTTTGGCAAGGCATGAGCGCCCTCACTTTTGAGTTTCCCCGTAAACTGTTAAGCGTTCTAGTCTTGGCTGTATTGCTGGCGGGCTGTGTCACCACATCACCTCTTTCACCGGTAGAAAATCCCGCGGCGACATGGCATGCGCGTCAGTCCGTATTAACTCCGATTGTTGCGTGGAAAATTCAAGGCCGGCTTTCGGTGCGCACCGCCAAGGAAGGCGGGCAAGCTTCGTTATTGTGGGTGCGCGACGGAGCGCAGCAGCGCATGGACATTACCGGTCCTTTGGGACGCGGCCATTTACGGCTGACACAAAATAACGATGGCGCGGAATTGCGCGATGCCGATCAAAAGACGTGGCGCGCCGATAACGCCGAGCAGCTTTTATATCGCGCCACCGGTTGGTGGGTGCCCTTGGATGGCTTGAATTACTGGGTGCTCGGTTTGCCCATGCCGCATGTGCCAGCCACGGAAGAACTGGACGATCAAGGACGTTTAAAAATACTGATCCAATCCGGTTGGGAAATTCAATTCATCGAATATGCTCAGCAAGGTGTGTTGGATTTGCCACAGAAGTTTTTCGTTAAAAGAAAAATCTCCCCAATAGAACAAACCGAAACCGCTAAATCTGTTGAAGTGCGCTTTGTTATCGAGCACTGGACGCTTAATCAAAACAAGACTGATCTCAAAGAATAAAATAAAAAATAATAAATATCTCTGTGTTCTCTGCACCCTCTGTGGTTAAAATTCATATCTAAATATTTTTTTTAAGACTTCCTCTTTTCGGAAGCGTGGCAAAGCAAGGCCACGGCGGAAACAATTTATAAAAAATCGGAGTAGCGATGAAAATCTGGCCGGCGCCAGCCAAGCTGAACTTATTCCTGCATGTCACCGGGCGGCGCGCCGATGGTTATCACACTTTGCAGACGGTTTTTCAATTTCTCGACTACGGCGATGAATTGAAATTCAATGTCACCGACGATGGCCGGATAACGCGGGCGACTTTGCTTGCGGGCGTGGCGGAGGATGAAGATCTCAGCGTGCGTGCCGCGCGCTTATTAAAGGAAGCAGTGCGGGTACCTCAAGGCGCGCAAATTCATCTTGCTAAACGCATTCCCACAGGCGGCGGTTTGGGTGGTGGCAGTTCCGATGCCGCGACCACCCTGTTGGCCTTAAATGAATTGTGGGACACACGCTTGTCGATCCCGGAATTGGCGGCATTGGGGCTTAAACTGGGAGCCGATGTGCCCGTGTTCCTGCGCGGCCAGAACGCTTGGGCCGAGGGAATCGGCGAGATTCTGACCCCCATCGAGCTGGAGCAGGCATGGTATTTAGTAGTGGTGCCGCCAGTGCATGTTTCCACCGCCCAAGTTTTCGCCGATCCTGAATTGACACGGTATAGTGCGCCCCTCACAATACGCGACTTTCGCGAAGGGCGCGGGCTGCGAAACGACCTCGAGCCGATAGTACGCAGCCGTTATCCCGAAGTTGACCGAGCCATGCGCCTGCTCGCGGAGTATGGCCAAGCATGCATGTCGGGATCTGGTGGATGCGTGTTCTTGAAGACAAGCGACAGCGAACAAGGCCGGCGAATTTTAGAGCGAATTCCTAAACCGTATACAGGCTTCGTTGCACGTGGGCTGAATCGGCATCCTTTATATATATAGATAGGCGCGAAACGGTTCATATTGGGGCGTAGCCAAGCGGTAAGGCACCGGATTTTGATTCCGGCATTCCCAGGTTCGAATCCTGGCGCCCCAACCATTTAATATTGATTTTTTTGTTTTAAAGAACAGCTTATCTAAATTGCCGGATTTCCGAGCATGCCTGAGGGAAAACTCGTGTCCTTGGACAACATGGTGGTATTTACCGGAAACGCCAATCCGGCGCTCGCGGAATTGGTGGTGCGGCGTTTAGGCTTGCCCTTGGGCAAGGCCGTCATCAGTCGTTTCTCGGATGGCGAGATTCAAGTTGAAGTGATGGAGCATGTGCGTGGCAAGGATGTGTTTATCATCCAGCCGACGTGCTCGCCGAGCAACGACAATTTAATGGAATTGCTGATCTTGATCGACGCCGTCAAGCGTTCTTCAGCGCGGCGTATTACGGCGGTGATGCCTTATTATGGTTATGCGCGCCAAGATCGGCGGCCGCGCACCGCGCGCGTGGCGATTACCGCCAAGCTCGTGGCCGACATGATTACTATTTCCGGTGCGCACCGGGTGTTGACGATGGATCTGCATGCCGATCAGATCCAAGGTTTCTTCAACATCCCGACGGATAATATTTATGCCTCGCTGGTGTTGTTAGGCGATATATGGCGCCAAGAATTTAAAGATTTACTCGTGGTGTCGCCGGACGTCGGTGGTGTAGTACGCGCCCGCGCCATGGCCAAGCATCTCGAGGCGGATTTGGCGATTATCGATAAACGCCGTCCCAAGCCGAACGAAGCCAAGGTGATGCACATCATCGGCGAAGTGACCGGCCGCACTTGCGTGTTGATGGACGATCTGGTCGATACCGCGGGCACTTTATGTGAAGCCGCCGCGGCGCTGAAAGACAGTGGCGCTAAAAAAGTATTGGCGTATTGCACGCACCCAGTGTTGTCCGGCAAGGCCGTGGAGCGAATCGAGAAATCCATGCTGGATGAATTAGTGGTGACCGACACGATTCCGCTTAAGCCCGAGGCCAAGGCCTGCAAGCGTATTCGGCAGTTGAGCGTATCAGAACTGCTGGCCGAGTCGATGAGACGCATCAGCGAAGACGATTCGGTCAGCGAATTATTTATGGAGTAGTGGAGTGAGGGACTTGTTCACGCTTCTGGTCGCGGAAGCGTGGTTTTAAATTAACTTTAGGAGATGACAATGAGTGCTAAATTTGAATTAACCGCCGAGTCGCGCACAGCGCAAGGTACGGGTGCGAGCCGCCGCCTTCGCCGTTCGGGCAAGGTTCCCGCCATTATTTATGGCGCGGGTAAACAAACCACGATGGTGTCGCTGGATCACAACGCGATGCTGCAACATCTAGCCAATGAAAAGTTTCACACCTCGATTTTGACGGTGACGGTTGGCGCCGACAAAGACCAGGCGATTCTGCGCGATTGGAACATGCATCCGTACAAGCCGCAGGTGATGCACGTCGATTTGCAACGCATCAGCGCCACCGAAAAGATTCACATGAAGATTCCTTTGCACTTCATCGGCCAGGATATCGCTCCGGGCGTGAAGACCGACGGCGGCATCGCCACGCATCTGATGAACGAAATCGACATCACCTGCTTGCCGAAAGATTTACCCGAATTCCTCACGGTGGATATGTCGGCGCTGCATATTAACGAATCGGTCCATCTTTCCGATATCAAATTGCCCGAAGGCGTCACGATTACCAGCTTGGCGCATGGCGGTGACGACTTAGCGGTGGCGGCAGTGACCACCATCCGTATAGTCGAAGAAGAAGCGCCAGTGGCAGCGGCGCCCGCGGAAGGCGAAGCAGCAGCGGCAGCAGCGCCAGCAGAAGGCGACGCCAAGGCCGCCGATGCCAAAGCTGGCGACGCCAAGAAGGGCGAGGCGCCGAAAGCAGACGCCAAGAAACCCGAGGCCAAGAAACCAGAAGCGAAGAAGGAAGGCAAGTAATTTCCCGCGCGGAACGGTCACATGGCCCAGGGCATTGGTCTCATCGTCGGTCTGGGAAATCCAGGCGACGAGTATGCGGAAACCCGGCACAACGCCGGGTTCCGTTTTTTGGACGCCTTGTTAACGGGCACCAACGAAGTCT